>MDTA01084276.1_pt1 | contig 11017 bp, 10 predicted proteins | sample 811151 | NCBI WGS metagenome assembly MDTA01 (sample SAMN05326648, study PRJNA326480) | marine metagenome | isolation source: seawater | place: Indian Ocean: South | collected 2010 | reverse complement strand
TGCTTCTCGACAAGTTTCTCGAGGACGCGATCGAGCTCGATGTCGATTGTATTTCCGATGGCGAAACCACGCTGATCGGCGGTATGCTCGAGCATATCGAGTTCGCTGGCGTTCACAGCGGCGATGCAGCGATGGTTCTACCGCCGCACACGTTGGGCGAGGAAATGATCGAAACGGTTAGGCAAGCCAGCTATCGCCTGGCAAAAGCTCTCAACGTGGTTGGATTAATGAATATCCAGTTCGCTATCAAAGACGATCAGCTCTACGTGCTGGAAGTAAATCCACGAGCCTCGCGAACCGTTCCTTTCGTTTCGAAAGCGATTGGCGTGCCGTTGGCAAAGCTTGCCGCCAAGATCATGACCGGGAAGACGCTACCTGAGCTCGGATTTACCGAAGAAATGACCCCGAAGCACTGGTGTATCAAGGAGTCGGTCTTCCCCTTCGTCCGCTTCCCCGGCACTACCATTCGATTAGGCCCGGAAATGCGTTCGACCGGAGAGGTCATGGGACTTGATACAGATTTCGGAATCGCATTCGCCAAGACGCAAGCGGCCGCAAAGCCGGGTCTTCCCACCGAAGGCAACGTCTTCCTAAGTGTTAAGGACAGCGACAAGTCTAAGGCAGTAGAACTCGCGAAGGACCTCGCTTCACTGGGCTTTCAGATCTATTCGACCAGTGGTACTGCTGGCTACCTCAAAGAGAATGGCATCGAAACAAAGAAGCTATTTCGCATCGCGGAAGGCCGGCCCAACGTTATTGATCTCATCAAGAACGGAGAGATGCAGATGGTCATCAATACGCCCTCCGGTATGATTCCACGCAAAGACGAGAACCACATCCGATCGGTCGCCTACGCCAACAGCATCTGCATCATGACTACTATCACTGGAGCAATGGCGGCCGTAGCAGGTATCGGCTCTTTGAAGGAGAAGGATTTCGAGGTACGGTCTCTGCAAAGCTACGTGGCTAAGAACGTGGCTACGGTCTAGATCACAGAATCCTTCTTGTGAAAGGCAATTAAGAGCCCTTCGCTCTAAGTCGATATACCGCTTTACAAGTTATGAGCAGCCAACCATCAAGACTGGTCGCATTACTCTCCGGTCCCGACCAAAGGGGCCTTGTGGCCATGGTCTCCAACTGGATATTCGAGCGCCAAGGGAACATCATCCATGCCGACCAGCATCGCGACCAAGAGGAGGGCGTGTTTTTTCAGCGCATCGAGTGGGCTATTGAGCCAGATACCGATCCTGCCGAGGAAGCTGAAGCGTTCGGGGTGTTCGGCGACTCGCTAGGAATGCGCACTCAAGTCGCTATCGCCGGCGTGAAACCAAGGGTCGCCATTCTCGTTTCCAAAGCGGATCACTGTTTTCACGACTTGATGCTCCGCTGGAAAGCTGGGGACCACCCATGCGATATCGTCTTGGTGATCTCCAACCACGACGATCTAAGAGCCGCATCAGAACAATACGGCGTTCACTACGAACACATTCCGGTGACAAAGGATACTAAGTCCGAAGCCGAGGCCCAACAGCTTTCACTGCTCAAGCAAAACGGCATCGAACTAGTCATTATGGCTCGCTACATGCAAATCCTATCCAGCATCTTTCTCGATACCTTTGGCAAGCCCGTTATCAATATCCACCACTCGTTCCTACCCGCCTTCGCCGGGGCTAAGCCCTACCACCAGGCGCACAAAAAAGGAGTCAAACTGATCGGGGCCACGGCCCACTACACCACCGCCGATCTCGACCAAGGGCCAATAATCCACCAAGCTGTAGCCCAGATCACCCATCGTAACAGCGTTCGCGACCTCATCCGCAAAGGGCGAGACCTGGAAAAACTCACCCTAGCCCAAGCAGTTTCCTGGCACTTGGAAAACCGTATTCTCGTCTACGAGAACAAAACCGTGGTTTTCGATTAGAGGAAATTCCGAGCTTATCGAAACCCACCGCGCCTAGTAAAATCAACCACCAGCTCTCCGCTATAACCCATCAGGCGACCAATTTCCTGCATAACCTTAGACAAATAACTGGTCATATGCGGTGATCTTGCCCGCTTCTTACTCGTACTCGGGCGGTGGCCCCAATTCATGCGGCAAGGGCCTGGTGTGGGAATCTTAGCCTTCCTGCTGCGAAATTGCTTTAAATTGGGCTGAAAACGCGCTCAATCACCCATTCTCATCAACAAGCCCAGGTAAAATGGCCCAATCAAAAGACGACAACCCGAAACCCAAAAGCGACGAGCGCAATATCGTGGATGCCGCCGCATCAAGCGGAGCCGATCTCGAGGATCAGCTCGCTCTGATTTGGGAGGAGAACAAGAAATTCATCATTTACTGCGTAGCGGGCATCTTCGCCGTTTTCGGGATCTACCACTTCAGCAAATTCATGGTTGCCCAGGCTGAGGCCTCGCTTAAGGAGGATTATGCCTCGGCTGACGACAGTGCCTCCAAGCTAGTCTTTGCAGAAAAGGAATCTGGTAACCCGCTTGGCGGCTTCGCCTATAGCGAGCTGGCTGGAGAAGCTTATGAGAACGGGGATTTTCAAAAAGCGGCTGATTACTATAGCAGCGCGGCGAAATCAGCGAAAGGGGCCATTCGGGACGCAGCTCTGATGGGGCAAGCCATGTCGTTGATGCAAAGCGGTCGCAGCAGAGAGGCCAGAGAGATTTTGGAAGATATCGCCTCCAATGAGGAGGCCGGAAACGCGGCTGAGGCACGATATCGCCTAGCGGAGCTGGCCGTTGCTGATGAAGATTACGAAGTCGCTCGCAATCTTATTACCGAGATACAATCCAACTTTTCGCAAGAGACGTTTTATTGGATACAAAAAGCCATGTCTCTGCAGAGCAAACTGCCTCCAGTAGAGAACGCCGCTGGCGAAAGCTGAGCGAATCGTGGCCACTCGGCATGGGCTGGATTCGGTTCGAGTTCTTCGGTGACAAGACTCACGCTAGTAGCGCGGTGCTTCAGCCCGCGTTCTACCTGTAAATGCATACTATCACGACGGGTCTGTCGTCTCTAGTTGACTGAACACACCTACGATCTCGGCTGACAAGGGACAGTCAGCCCTACCATTTAAACGCGGGCTGAAGCACCGCGCTACTGCTTGATAAATCCCTTTTGAGCTCCGAAACGAGCCCTCAACCGGAGTCCTTGTATGCGAATGAACCCTGTCGCATCATCAGGATTGTAGTCGCTTTGAACGCCCTCCATAGAGGCGACGTCTTCATCGTAAAGTGAATACGGGCTTTTGCGACCTACAGTCGTTATGTTGCCCTTGTACAACTTGAGCCTAACTGTTCCAGCCACCGACTTTTGGCTATCATCAATCAAGGCCTGCAGGGCCTCCCGCTCGGGCGCATACCAGAAACCATTATAGACTAATTCCGCGTACTTCGGAATCAAACCGTCGCGCAGGTGTTCGAGATCCCGATCCATAGTCAGAGACTCGATCTGCTTGTGCCCCATCATTAGAATCGTCCCACCTGGCGTTTCATAGACTCCGCGGCTCTTCATGCCAACGAAGCGATTCTCGACGATATCCACTCGACCAATACCGTGTTTGCCCGCCAGGGCGTTGAGCGTTTTCAAAACTTGAGCTGGGTTCATCGACTGGCCATCGACAGCGACGCAATCGCCTTTCTCGAATTCTAGATCAACATATCGGGCTTCGTTCGGAGCGTCTTCAGGATCTACCGTCAACTTGTACATGTCTTTGTTGTCAGGCGTTGTCGGATCGAACCAGGGGTCTTCTAGTATGCCAGCTTCGTAGGATATATGGAGCAGATTCCTATCCATCGAGTAAGGCTTGGAAGCGGAAGCTTCCACGTTGATTCCATGCTCCGCGCAATAGTCGATCATCTCGCTTCTGCCGGGAAAGGCGTTGCGGAAGACGTCCATTCGCCAGGGCGAAATAGTCTTCAGATCCGGGGCTAGAGCAGCATAGGAAAGCTCGAACCTAACTTGATCGTTTCCTTTGCCAGTCGCGCCATGAGCCAAGGCGTCTGCCCCCACTTTGCGAGCCAGATCGATTTGGGCTTTCCCGATAAGAGGTCGAGCAATCGACGTTCCCAGAAAGTACTGGCCCTCGTATATCGCGTTGGCCCGCATGATGGGATAAATAAAATCCGCGGCAAACTCTTCCACCAAATCAAGCGTGTAATGCTCGCTCGCGCCCGTAGCTTTCGCCTTCTCTTCCAAGCCTTCCAGCTCTTCTTCTTGGCCAACATCCGCCGCGAAGGTGACAACTTCTGCACTGTAGTGGTCTTTCAACCACCGAACAAGGACCGACGTATCGAGTCCACCTGAATAGGCTAGTACGATTTTCATTAAAGTATAACTTTTGATTGATTAACCACTAATCTCACGAATTCACACGAACATTTTTTTAAAATCTTAACTACAACTATTTTGTATCGAATCGCGGTCCACGCAAAGCGCGTGTACGTCAACTAAAGCTCGCCCGGAGGTCGAGCTCCACCTTTTGCAATGGATTCAAGGGTGGACCCCGATCCCGCGACTGCGGGAGCGGGTTTTTAAGCCTATACGAGTTAAGTTGAAACGCATGCGCTTTGCAGGACCGCTCCTACAAGCTAAAAATCTCATCACGCTTTGACGCCCTGGGCCAGTACTGCCATGATCGCTTTCTGGGTATGAAGCCGATTCTCGGCTTGATCGAAAATGATCGATTGGTCCCCATAGAGAACCTCCTCCTGTACTTCCATCCCCTTGTACGCAGGAAGGTCGTGCATGAATAGAGCGTCAGGCTTGCCCAATTTCATCAACTCCTTGGTCACCGAGTACGGCTTCATCACTTCGATGCGCTCAGCGGACTCTTCTTCCTGCCCCATACTCACCCAGGTATCCGTGTAAAGAACGTCGGCATCGCGAGCCGCCTCCTCGGGGTCGCTGGTGAATTGGTAGCTTGGAGCATGTCCCGATTTTTGGAGCAGCTCCTGGATTTCATCGCCCGGGGCGTAGTCCGGCGGTCCCGCCAGAACGAGTTCCATTTGAAATAAGGCTGCTCCCAATATCCAGGAGTTGGCGATGTTGTTAGCTGTATCTCCGAAGTAGGCGATTTTCTTGCCCTCTAGCGACTCCATCAAGTCGCCCCCGCCCGACCATTTCTCAGCCATGGAGAACGCATCGGTAAAGGTCTGGCAAGGATGCAGAAGATCAGTCAGAGCATTGACTACTGGTATCGTCCCCATTTGGGCCAGCTCTTCCAATTCGCTATGTTCGTATGTGCGCACGATCAAGCCGTGCACGAATCTCGATAGAACATTAGCGGTGTCGTAAATCGATTCGCCTCGCCCCAATTGGATATCATTTTTGTTCAGGAATATCGGATGTCCGCCTAGCTCGTGGATCCCAACGTCAAAGGAAACGCGGGTACGCGTACTGGACTTGGAAAAGATCATCGCCCAGGTCTGGCCTTTCAATGATGGAGGCGTGTGGCGGCCGCGGCCTTGCTTAAAGCTCCGAGCCAAAGCGAATACTTCGCTCGCTTGGTGCGGAGCAAAATCGGTTTCTTTTAAAAAGTGAGCCATTATATTTAGTTATCTAAAGCTAGTGTGTTCAATTAAGCGCGCTGAGTTTCAGGCAGCGTTGCCGACCGGTTTTTAATTACGCTCTCGAATATACCGAGCGCTTCATCAAAGTCGTCTTTCGTCGCGGTCAAAGCCGGCAGGAATCGGATTACATTGGATCCAGCCGGTGGGACAATGAGACCATTGTCTCTTAGTTGAGTGACCACTTCGGCTGGGGATTCCGCGATTTGAATACCAATCATGAAACCGAGACCTCTAACATCAAAGATATAGTTCGGATTCTTCGATTTCAGTTCAGCCAATCGCTGCATGACATAAGCGCCGTTATCTATGACATTCTCCAGAAGGCCTTCATCTTCGATCGTCTCTATAACCGTCAACGCGGCAGCGGAAATCAAGGGGGTTCCACCGAATGTGGTGCCGTGGCTACCCGGCTTAAAAAGCTTTGCGTATTGATCGCTCACCCAAACTCCACCTATGGGAACTCCACCTCCTAAACCCTTGGCCATTCCAATGGCGTCTGGTTCTATTCCCGCATGTTCGAACGCGAAAAAGCGTCCAGTCCGGCCAAGCCCGCATTGCACTTCGTCGATCATGAGCAAGACTTCCCTTTCCGAACAAAGGCTGCGCAAATCTTTCAAAAACGGTTTCTCCGCTGGGTAAACTCCCCCTTCTCCCTGTATCGTTTCAATAAATACAGCAGCAGTATTCGCATCTATGGCAGCGGCAAAACTGTCGATATCATTTAGCTCAGCAAAAGCGAATCCTTCGACAAGAGGAGAGAACCCCTGACGCACGTTTTCCTTAGGCGTCGCGCTCATGCCTCCGAATGTCCGTCCATGAAAGGCATTCTTGGCGCAAACTATTTTGTATTGCTTGCCATCCTGGCCAGACTTTTGGCAGCCATGGAGTCGGGCTAATTTAATCAGGGCTTCGTTCGCTTCCGTTCCGCTGTTGCAGAAAAACACTTTTCCGTTGCCGCCCGCTTTTCCATTTAGCTTAGCCGCCAACCGGGCTTGAACATCGTTTCGATAGAGATTGCTAACGCAGATGAGTTCGTTGACCTGCTCTTCGATAGCGGCTACTAGTTTGGGGTGACAATGTCCCAAGCTGGTTACAGCGATGGCCGAACAAAAATCTAGATACTCTTTACCTGAATCATCCCACAAACGCAAACCGCGACCACGGGCAAAGGTGATGGGCGGCAATCCGTAATTGCCGAGTACGTTGTCCTTGTAGAGCTGCTCGGTATTCGTATTCGCGTTCATGATAACAATATTTGGGATCAGGCCTTTTCCCGCGGGCGATCAATGCACGATCTCCGTGCCGATCCCCTTGTCGGTAAAGATTTCCAGCAACAAACTATGGGGCAATCTCCCATCGATGAAGTGAACCCGGTGCACACCCGCATCCAGAGCTTTCATCGAACTGTCGATTTTCGGCAGCATCCCAGCGCTAATTGTACCGTTGGCTTTGAGCGTATCCACATCCACGACTTTAAGCGTGGATATGAGAGAGTCCATATCCTCGGGATCGCTCAGCAAGCCAGGGACATCGCTCAAGTAGACCAAGCGCCTGGCCCTTAAAGCAGTAGCAACGCAGGCCGCGGCAACATCGGCATTCACGTTGTAGAGCGCCCCATCCTTACCTTTGGCTACCGGAGAGATTACGGGCGTATAGTCGTCGGAAATCGCTTTTTCAATGGAGCGAGTATGGACTGAAACGATATTGCCAACGAAACCAAGATCGACGGCCTTTCCATGACTATCTACTGAGTATTTCTCTCCCTCAAAAACCGTGGGACCTGGGATGCCGATTGGCCGGTCATTCCTGATTTGCAGCATCTCGCAAACTTCTCCATTGACCTTCCGGCTCAGCACGTCGTCGACAACCTTTACTGTATCCGCATCCGTATAACGAAGCCCATTGACGAATTTCGCTTCGATCCCTTTTTCATTAAGGGCCCGGCTGATCGCTTTGCCGCCCCCATGAACTACCACTGCATGGATACCAACGGCAGAGAGAAAAGCGATGTCGCCGGCCACTCGGGATCTAATTTCAGGATCTGGATCGTCCATAAAACTTCCGCCGTATTTCACCACGAATACTGCGCCTCTAAACTCTTGGACGTATGGTAGGGCTTCTACCAATACGGCAGCCTTCGAAATGATATCCTGCATGTGATCCGAATCCATCAGCAATCCACTTTCACTCGCTTTTGTTAAAGTCGACGTAACCTTCCGTTAGATCTGTTGATCTCAACCTGAACTGCCCATCGCCTTGATGGAGATTGATTTTGATCGAGAACCGAGATCTTGATACGATTTCCTTCCAGAGAGGCTTGTTTTCCGGAACAGGATCTCCTCCAATCAATGCAGGTGTATCATCATAGCTGATATCTATCACATGCTGATCGATCATGGCTTCGGCATACCCCAACGCATCCATCAGCCGCCCCCAATTGGGATCGCTCCCATACCAGGAGGTTTTAACCAACAAGGAGTTACCGATCGCCCGGCTCACATTCTCAGCCTCCTGATCATTTGCCGCCCCGGATATGAGAATCTCTACGACTTTGGTGATCCGCTCGCCATCGGCTACGATCTTTTCTGCTAGACAATCGCAAACCTCGAAAAGCGCTTGCTCGAATAGGGGTTCACTTTCGCCATTGAGCTCTACCCCGGACTGTCCGTTTGCCAACAAGAGCACCGTGTCGTTTGTACTCATGTCTCCATCCACCGTTATGGCGTTGAACGTGCGATCTGTAACGGATGTCAGCACCAATTTGAGCGACTCGGAGCTAGCCTGAACGTCCGTCGTCAAAAAGGCCAGCATGGTAGCCATATCCGGTTGAATCATACCCGCTCCTTTAGCAGCCCCGCCAATGGTTACTGTCTTTCCATCTACCAAGAAGGTGGCAGTCGCGGTTTTCGTTCTCGTATCGGAAGTCAGGATGCTGGACGCGAATTCGATTCCTTCATTGGCGCCTTGCCTAGCCGCTTCACCAATTTCTTCGATCCCCGGCTTTAGCCGATCCATGGGAAGCAAATCCCCTATTCTGCCCGTCGAGCAAACTAGGAAAGAGTTCTCCGCACTGCCAGTAGACGATACAGCGAATCTAAGCATTTCACGAGAATCCGCCATTCCTTGCTTCCCGGTGCAAGCATTGGCATTTCCACTATTAACGATAACTCCGTGGATATCTCTACCAGTATCCAGAATTCGCTGGCAGTCTAAAACTGGAGCTGCCTTGACAGCGTTTTTAGTAAAGACGCCAGCGGCGGAGCAAGGCGTTTCAGAATAGATAATCCCTGTATCGAGTCGCCCATCTTGCTTACCTCTGATATCAGAATGGGTAGCCGCGGCGCAAAACCCTTTGGGTTCCGTAATCCCTCCAGTATCCACTTTGAATTCTATAGTCTTATCCATGGGTCAACCCCTCAGTCTCGTCCCATCCTTGCCAGAGATTCATGATTTGAACCGCTTGACCGGCCAAGCCCTTCATCAAATTGTCTTCAGCCGAGGTGATAACGAAATTCCCGGTCCGCTCATCTTTGATAGCCGAGATATCGATTCTGTTGGTATCGATCGTATATTTGGATTCCGGCCGCGTATCCGCTGGTAGAATATGCACAAATGGACGTTTACCATACCAATTTTCCCAGGCGCTATAGAGATCATCAATCGACGCTCCCGATGATGGTACCGTAATCGTGGTTATAATACCGCGATTCATTGGGGCCAAGTGAGGATTGAACTGCAAAACGACCTCACCCTGGCCCGCTTGTCCAAGTTGCTCCTCGATCTCCGATAAATGCCGATGCTTGGGAATCCCATAGGCCTTGGCGCTCTCATTAACTTCGCAATAAGAGAAGGATGCGCTCGATTGCTTACCCGCTCCACTCACGCCGCTAAATGAATTAGCCACTATCCCCGAAGTTCCTACGATCTTTGCGCTAATGAGGGGGAACAAAGGCACCAGAATACTCGTTGGGTAGCATCCCGGGCAGGCGAAAACGGACGCGTCCGTCCACCCATCTTTGGCGATTTCCGGGAGGACGTACACAGCCCGGCTTAGAACGTCCGTATCTGGATGTGGTTGGCCATAGTACTCTTCATAGATCGCCGGGTCGGATATCCGAAAATCCGCGCTACAGTCAATAACCTGTTTACCCGAGCGGGCAATCGGCCCCGCATACTCCGAGGCCACACCGTGTGGCACGGCAAGAAAGACGCATTCGATGTCATCCCTAGCAGCAATCGCTTCAGGATCGGATTTCTCGAACACCAATCCGTCTAGCGATCCTCGGAGCTGAGGCATGACCTGACTGACCGGCTTACCCGCTTCGCTTCTCGAGGTGATGGCCACGAGATTCGCTTTCGGATGAGCCGCTAGGAGTTTGACGAGGACTTCCCCGCCATATCCTGATGCCCCTACGATTGCTGTGTTCATTTGATTCTGAGGTTAGTTGAAAATAAAAAGACCCTCCACGGTTGATAAACCAGAGAGGGCCTTTTGGAAAAATTCTTTCTGAAAGTAGCTTAACGCTTGGAGAATTGGAATTTCTTACGCGCTCCTGGTTGTCCCGACTTTTTACGTTCCTTCATTCGGGGATCTCGAGTGAGATGTCCCGCTTGCTTCAAGGGCGTTCGCAGTTCGCCATCGAACTTTAGCAACGCTCTAGCGATACCAAGCGCCAATGCGCCAGCCTGACCGCTGTCACCGCCGCCATGGACTTTCGCTTCCATGTCAAACTTGTCCTTCGCTTCGATAGTCGCGAGTGGAAGCAAGGCGGAACGAGAGAAGTTCTCGTGGGAAAAGAATTCATCAACGGATTTGTCGTTAATGCTGACCTTGCCGCTGCCTTCGATCAAACGAACGCGAGCGACTGCGGTCTTGCGACGTCCGGTTCCGAGGTAAACGCTTTTGGTTTCTGCCATTTTCTAGAGGGCTTGTGTAAAATTAAAGGGATACTGCCTTTGGCTCTTGGGCTTGGTGAGGATGCTCTTCCCCTGCGTAAACTTTGAGCTTGGTGAGCATCTTCCGGGCAAGACGATTCTTGGGGAGCATCCCCTTAACCGCGTGCTTGACGACGAAATCCGGCTGACGGGCTTGCATCTGAGAAACGCTGAGGTGTTTTTCGCCACCTACGTAGCCACTGTAGAACATATACTGCTTTTGCTCTTCCTTCTTACCGGTCAGGACGATCTTGTCGGCATTGATGACGACAACGAAATTGCCCGTGTCCACATGAGGCGTGTAGGTCGGCTTATGCCGACCTCTTAGCAGATTGGCTATCTTGACCGCTAATCGACCGAGAACCTGGTCCTTCGCGTCGACGATGACCCAGTCGCGTTTTACGGTTTCTTTCTTGGCAAGATACGTTTTCATCGGATTTCGAGAAAAAGAGGGAAACTCCTAGGCTCTCGCAAAGGCATGTCAACGATTTTGAGAGTTTTTTTGGGT
>MDTA01052647.1_pt1 | contig 11018 bp, 8 predicted proteins | sample 811151 | NCBI WGS metagenome assembly MDTA01 (sample SAMN05326648, study PRJNA326480) | marine metagenome | isolation source: seawater | place: Indian Ocean: South | collected 2010 | reverse complement strand
CAATATGAGTTTGATTATGTAACTGGGTCAGATGCGGCAACACAAGTAAGTAAGTGTTCAGGATGGCTGGAAACTAATTTAGGGCAATTAAATACTCTTTTATATACTTCTTTTTATAGTGGGGATATTGGGCAAGAGTCCTCATCTGATTGGGAGAATCCCCTTAAGCAAGAAGAGAAATCGATTTTCACCCAATTATATTTACAAGATTATTATAATCGAGAGTCTAGAATAATCCTTAGAAACTTTACTTTAAATAATACTGCAGGAACTAGCAGTACTACTACTAGCGATTATACAATGACTCCTTGGACAACCTTAAGAGAAGGAGATACTACAATATCTAGAGAAGCTATTAAGATTACAGCTAGTTCTCGTACCGAAGCTGCACGAGTATTTAAAGGGTACGCCGATGCGGCAGCAGAAAAGTTAAAAGAACTGGTTTATTCTTATAACTATTACCAAAGTCATCCTCGCCAAGTAGCAGGCTCTGATGGAGATTAATAATGGCTGATCTAATACCAGCTGGAGACAAGTCTGATATGGAAGCTGCAATCGCTGACATTCATGATACTTTTGCCAGAGATATAACTATATATAAAAATAAAAAAGAGATTTTTGTGGCAACCAACCCTGTTTTTGAAAGCAGTTATAACGCCTTGTATCAAAAATTAAAAAACCCTCAATCCACTTCTGAGCGAAATGTTGTAACTAAATTAGTGGTTCAGGCTAGGGTTCAATACAGGCCTGTTCAAGAGGAATCAGATGAAGGAGGGATCGGCGCGCAAGTAAATGTTCAATGGGGGTCTGGTGAGCTAAGGCTTAAACTAGATGAAACCGGATATAAGGCATTTAAATTTGCGACTAAAATAGAAATTGATGGAGTTATCTGGAGAATAGTTACAGATGCATCTAGATCTGGTTTATTTACTCCTCAATATTATGTATTATATTTAGAGAGAGATGAATAATGAAAAAAAACAGAATAACTTCAGCACTACCTCCTTCGGAGTCGAGAAAACTAAATAAAAGACTACAGAAAGAAATAAAAACTCGAGCAAGCAAAGCTGTAGAACACGCCAAAACATTAATGCTTAGAGAGTTTGACTCTCACCCTATAACCAAAGAAATCAATGCAGGTCCTGCCGCAACAAATTCTAGCGGAACTTTAGGGGGCAAAGGAAACCTATTTTCTTTTATTGGCTTTTCTAAAGGAGATAAGCCTATCAGAGAAGTTAGGTCTCTCCTAGAAAACTCAACAAAATTAATTGGAATAAGAAAAAGTCCACACGGGAAAATAGGTTTTCAAATTGTAATTGATTTGCCTAATAAGGAGGAGATTAAAAACGCATCTCCTTTACCTTGGGCCGCAGCAAGAAGCTGGGTTATAGGAATTGAGCAGGGACTGTCAGGACTAGGACAATATCTTGTCAAATCCGGAGCTGGTCGCTCTGGTGGAGGAATAGAAATTAAAGGACAAATTAATTCGGGAAGATTTAGGAATACTAAATATGTTTCTGCTATTTTAGCTAATCTTCAGTCTAATCTTATGAAATTTTTAAAATCATGAAAGTACAATTTGATCATGAATTCCAATCTAGTCTTTTTTTATACTTAGACAACCATATTCTTTATAACGGAGAAGGGTCTGGGATTACTCAAGGTATAGATTTTCAATACTACGAAGATACTAGTGATGTAGGTAGTATAGGAGGTTCTGAATTAGCTGCTTTTTATGCACCACAAAAACAATTAGTGGCAGATGGATTGACTAGCGGAGAGAATAAAGTATATATCTCCAATTCTACAACTGTCCCTGATGGATGGTATCACCAAGACACCGACTCTTCAAGGCTTTTGGTTATAGATCATTACGAAGGAAGGATAGTACTTAACCCGGATTATTATGGAGACCCTGAGCTTTTAAGCGTAAGCGGGGACTTTGCAGTTAAAGATTTTAATATATACATCACTAACGAAAGCGAGGAACAGCTTTTTGTTGAGAATGAATTTATACTGGCTGATGATAATGAAACTTATTTTGAAAGCATAAAAGGCCTGAACCTCCAAAGATATGTAGTTCCTGCAGTATTTATCAGCTTAAACGATACCAATAATACCCCTTATGGATTTGGGGGTCAAGATGATACAAAAGAGTATCCCCGCATAGTTTGCGTAGCAGATAGTAACTATGGACTGGATGGCATTTTATCTCTGGGTAGAGATTTGTCGCAGACAAGCTTTCCAAATATACCGTATGAATACTTTCCTTATGGTCAGTTCTTTCATGTAAAAGGCAACGAGTATTCATACACAGGCTTGAAGAGCGATCATTCAGATAAAACACATGCTTATATAGAGGCCTCCACAACTTCAAAGTTATATGATAGAGCAAGCACAAAAGTACCCAAAAATTTAAGAATAGGATTTATAGACTTAGAAGTTTCCAATATTAGATACCCACGGCAGTGAAGGATAGAGTAACATATACCTCTCAGGTTTTATATGTAGGCCCTACTGGAGAAGGAGGTTCTCTAGGAGAATCTACGATAAGCGGAGTAGTGCCCGCTCAGTTAGACCATATAAATTATATAGAACACTCTATTGAAGCAGAAAATGTACATGTTTATAATTATGGTTCAAAAGAGCCTATAGGGGAAGTTATTGTGGATCCTCCTCAAGTACAAATGGAGTTTCAATATAATCTAGCGGATGCGCAAAATGAGAAGTGGTTAGGGTTTAATATATCTAATTTAGATAAGTCTTTTATATCAGGGATATTAAACGAAGAGAATGATGAGCAAAATTTTTATATTTTAACTACATTAAGAGGAGATGCAGTCACAAAGGCTTCTCAATTAGAGTTCGAGCAAGAAGACAATAATACAGTAACTTCTTTTGGGAATTGCGTGATCGAAAATTATTCTTTAGCCGCAAGCCTCTCTGCGCCTCCTACGGCTTCAATAAAGGTTATAGGAGATAATATAACCTACTCTAATGGGGTGACGGGAATAAAATGCCCGAATGATTTTAAATGCGAGTTTGCGGAGACAGTATCCTTACCAGCTCCAAGAGAGGATGATTTAGAAGTAGATGCGCTTAGACCTGCATATTTAAATCTATATTTTGAAGAGCCAAACTCTCCTCAAGGAGGTTATGTGCTTCCATCCCAAAACACTAAAGATAAAACCTTGTCTTCTTGTAGCTTGGAATCATTTGAAATTAATTTAGAGTTGCCTCGTAGAATTGCTAAAGGATTAGGAAATAAGCACCCTGTCTCTAAAAAAATACAATACCCCGCTGAAGTAAATTTTACTTGCAATGCCTCTGTAAAAGATATAGTTAGTGGAAGCCTCCTCGATGTTTTCTGCGCTGAGGGAAATAATCTACTAATTGAAATGAACAATCCATACAATAATGAGGATAACATAAAAGTCAAACTAAAAGACTTGCACCTAGATTCTCAGGTTTCAGAGCATTCATTAAGCAATCAAGAATATGTAGAGTTAAATTTTAGTTCTCCTTTAGGAAGCCCGGAAAGCAGTCAGGTAGGAATTTTTATGTCTGGAGTTGCAGACAAAGCACAAGAAACTTATTACGGAACAACGCCTTCTCAGTTGTTAGCAGGAGAAAAAAGTACACGATAACATGAGCTATAAAGATTACCCTTTTGACGCACAAGAAGTTTTTATTTCTAATAAAATTGTAGACGGAGTTCAATCAGTTAACACTAACTTCACATACCCAGAAGGATATGCTCTTGCTGCAGGCTATGATAGTCCAATAGGAAAAGCTATAGATGAAAATATAAATGGAGAGTTTTCTGTAGAAAGACTTATAGTAAACTCTGAAGAAATTCTGAGCGGCTATTTTGAGAATGGAGTGCCGGGAGGGCTTAAATACGACGAAGATAAGGCTTATATATTTGAGACTGGATTAATAAGCTCATATCGCATAGAAGCGGAAGAAGGAGGAATCCCTAAAAATACGTTTTCTTTACAAACATGGGGAAAAATGGATAACAACCCTAGTGGACATTCCATTAATCCCAGCGAATACAATATTCAAGTTTTGTCTCCCGGAGATATTGATGTAACGGTAAAAAGCTGTGTTCCGGGACAATCAGACTTCAACGCGCATTCTGACTTAATAAGATCTATATCTTTTAATATTGATATTAAATGGGAGCCAATTAACTCACTAGGAAGTAGTACCCCTCAAACTTTTATACCTAAATCTCCTACGGAAATTCTGTGCGAAGTAGAATTCGAGATTAATGATTTTAAATTCCCCGACTTCACGACTCATATCTGCAGTCCGGTAATGAAAGACGTATTTATAAAAATGGGAAAATGCTCTACAGGATGTGATGATAAAATCATTCCTCTAATGGAATATAAGCTTCCTTCTTGCACTGTAATAGAGTTTAATCAATACAGCTCTATAGATGAAGTTTTAATGGGGGTGGTCTCTCTGAAAAGCACTGCGCTTACGCCTTCGTCTATGCATTTAATTTTTTAAATGATTTTTTATAGGAAAAAAAATTTTTTTTTGTGTATTTAGAGATACAACCTTAATTTATATATGAGTTCTTCATTTGTTAGATTCGAACAAGCTCCTGTAACGATTGATTTTGCGGGGAGCGGCGCCGGTAAAGAGTGCGGCCTCCTTGCATCAAATCTTACAGTGGGTGAAAATACGCCACTTCAGGCAGTTAGAGCCCTCGGCTATAACGGTGCTGTGGCAGTCGCCGCTAATGGCCCCATCGAGGGAACATTCAGCATAACTTACAACTTAGTTAATACCCGGGAAGCAAAGGGTAGTGCAGTATGTACTGGCTCCAAAATGGAAGCCGATGGCAATTGCGATTGGGTTACTTCTTCCACGGTCATGACCTATGGCTCCGGAAAGTACATCTCGCTAAAAGTTGGTACTGGAGATGACCTGTTCTCGCAGGGTCTTGCTAACTCGCTGTCTGTTACAGCTGAGCCTAATTCTATCATTACTGCTACTCTTGGGGGTAACTATTATGATGGTGGAATCCAAGCTGCCTCAGTTACTGCTGGCGCAGGTACTGCTGCTAACGGTTCTTTAGCTGTTGCACATGGTGCCGCAACATCACCAAGCACTACTGGCTTGGGATTTTCTTGTGATCCTTTCTCAGCTAATTACGAAGCTTCTCGTGGGTTTAATCCAATTTACAGCTTGGGATCTCTTGATGCCCGTTTTGTTATGGTAACTGATCCTCAACAAAGCATCACTTATCAAGGTGAACAAATTCCAGCAGGCGGCGGATCTGACGTTAACTGTCTTGATCCGACAAACGCAAGCCTCACTGTTAATGACCAGTGCGGACAGGAAATCACCACTCTTAATGTTTGCGGATTTATTCAAAGCCGTGACATTGAAATTGCCGAGAACGATGTTCTCCGAGGCAATATCACTATTGTTGACTACACCGGCCTTCAGCAGTCTCTTGACGGCGCTGAGTGCGGTAGTGGCACCTAAGTTCGTAAGGTTTTTCCTTTTAAAAACGTCCTTCTTCGGAAGGGCGTTTTTTTTTGTGGAATTTTGGTTTATATTAATTTAGTATAAAGCACTATGCCTATTAATAAAAATCGAGATCTTTACTCATTCACGGTTGACATTCCAAAGCAAACCACTAAAGAAGTGGAAGTTGAAAAAGAATTTGAGATCGAAAAAGAAGTCGAAAAAAAGAGACGAAGGAAGAATAAAGAAACCGGCAAGATGGAATACTATACCGAAAAGGTTATGCAACCAACTACCGAGAAAAGGGTAGTTACAGAAGAAAGAACTGTAACAGAAGATGTTCCTGTTAAAATAATCTTCCGTAGACCCACTCGCACCCAGCTTGAAGACGGGGATATGTTTTACAGCATATGGTTAAACAAATTTATAAAAATGGGACTTCTCACCCGAGCAATGCTAGCCAAGCAACATATTGATGTTGGAGGAACCATGGATGAAGAAGAGAAACAGTACTACTCTCAGCTTTATGTAAAACTCTTTGAAAAGCAGATGGCCCTTCAGAGATTTGCCGTAATTGGGTCTAGCGAGATGACCAGCGACCAATCCGAAAAAAGAGAAAGATTGATTGCGGAAATTGGTCTTATTAGAAAAGAACTTACGGATTTTGAAACTGTTCAAGCTAATATGTTTGAGCATACTGCAGACATTAAGGCTAGGAATAAAACTATTACTTGGTACTTGTTGAATCTAGCTCATTTTCAAGATCTGGAAGATGAAGGCTCTTCTCCTGAGCCAATGTTTCCGGGTGAAAATTATGATGAGAAGTACGAAGTCTACAAATCAAAAGAAGACGAAGACGACGAAATTTTTTGGGGTTCAATAGATAAGCTCAGTTCAATTGCTACTATTTGGTATATGAGTGGAGTGCAAGAGCAGGAAGATTTTGATACTCTTCTTGAAGAAATTTCAGATGATGTAAATCTGGATGACACAAACATCGGAACAGCAGCCCCAAGAGAAGAAGCGGAAAGCGCAGAATAAAGAATCTTCAGAGAAGAAAGAAAGACTTCTCAGAAAGGCTTATTTTGAAATACTCGCAGGGTTTTCTCCTGTAGAGGTAGAAAATGATATAGCATATCTTAGACACTTCGATCTGGAGACGCAAACCTTAATTGATGACTACTATCATGAGGTTTTTGAAAAAGCAAAAGAAAAAGGGCTTCTGACGGAAGAACAGACTGTCGATGAGTTAAAAAAAAGCGGAGACTGGACGGATGAAGATGAGGATAAAATATCGCTATTAGAAAAAAGCCAAGAAAAACTTAATCAGGCTATAGCTAACGCATTAAATGAAAACATGCGTAAATCCATAGAGCCTGCATTAAAGAAAGCGGAAGAGGATTATGAAGAACTAATAAAAAAGAAAAGATCTTTAATAACTAACACATGCGAAGAAATTGCAGAGAGAAGATCTAGCGATTTAATTATTAGGTATTCTTTTTATAAAGAAGATAAGAAAACTAAATTTTTTTCGGATGAAGATTTTGAACTTCTAGATAGAAAAGATTTAGCTATGTTAGTTCAAAAATATAATAAGGCGGTGGAGATATTGGGAGCAGATAATATAAAACGTATCGCTTTGGCAGACTTCTTTACCTCTTATTACTCTTTAATAGAAAGCAATGTCGCAAGGTTTTTTAATAAACCAATTCATGAATTAACTTACTTTCAGGTTAATTTATTAAACTACGCTCAAATTTTTTCTTCTATTTTAAAAAATTTAGCTCCGCCTGATCATATAAAAGAAAACCCAAAGCAGCTTTTGGCTTTTGCTAAATCTGAGATGCAAAAAAGAAAAAACCAAAACAAAAAAGCCGCTGGCAGTCAGGATCCTAATAAAATTTAGCGTAAAAATATATGTATTTTATAAAGGGAACTGTAAAATTTAAGTGTAATTAAAGATCATGGCAGCTGGCGATATTAGAATGCGGGTACAACAAGTAGGCCTCGAGCAAAGCATGGAAGAAGGCTTTAATCGAGGAGCCCGCAGAATACAAAGAAGTCCCCTTAAGATAGGGATTGACTCTCGATCATTTGAGCAGCCATTAGGTCGAATTACTGGCCAGCTAGGCGAATTTCAAAAATCAATGGATGCATCTGTGGCTCGTGTTCTTGCATTCGGGGCGGCAGTAGGAGTAATAAATAATATACAGCAGGCCTTTGCTGCTTTAGTAAGAGAATCAATGGCTGTAGAGAAAGCTCTGGCCGACATAAATGTACTTCTTCAATTAAGCTCTGCGAACCTACAAGCGTTTGGAGATAATTTATTTGACGTTGCAAGAAATACCGCTCAAGGATTTGATGCTATAGCTACTGCTGCAACAGAATTTGCTAGACAAGGTCTAAGTGCTGAAGAAACTCTAAAAAGAGTAAATGACGCTATGGTTCTTACTCGGCTTTCGGGTCTTGATGCTGCTTCTTCGGTTAGTACTCTCACAGCAGCAGTAAATTCTTTTACAACAGAAGCTTTAGAGACCACTGATGTGGTAAATAGACTTGCTAATGTAGACGCTGCTTTTGCTGTAAGCTCTAAAGACCTCGCAGATTCTATGTCTCGGGCTGGTGCAGCAGCCATGTCTGCAGGAGTGGAGTTTAATGAACTTCTTGCAATAACTACTGCCGTGCAACAAAGAACTGCACGAGGAGGAGCGGTTATTGGTAATGCATTTAAAACTATATTCACTCGACTTCAAAGATCTAATGTGCGGGAAGTGTTAGAGGGAATAGGTGTAGCAACTACAAATGTAGATGGATCCTTCAGGTCTTCTGCATCCGTATTAACTGATTACGCAAAGACCTACCAAACTTTATCTGATGCGCAGAAAGCGTATACATCTGAGCAGGTGGCAGGAGTGAGACAAGTTAATATACTTAAGTCTTTAATTAGCGATATGGGGAATGAATATAGCATTTTCAATCGCGCTCTCTCAACCGCAAATGGAACCACTGATCAAGCAAGCCAAAGAAATCAAGAATTAAATAAAACAATGGCTGCGCTTGCAAGTCAAACCGCCCTAAGTGTTCAGGAGCTTGCGTCTTCATTGGGAGAGCTCACAATGAACGAAGGAGTTCAGAGAGTTCTTTCGATAGTTAAGAGTCTCTCCGATGGTTTGAATAATTTATTAGACCCTGAAAAGGGAAGTTCCTTAATGCAAGGATTTTTCAAGGGAATTGGCAATTTTATAGCAGGGCCCGGATTGGTTTTAATAGGAGGGGCCTTCCTGAAGATATTTAAAATAGTTAGTAAACTTGGAGTGGATGCGGGAAAAAGCCTCTTTGGATTAAACAAAGAAGCAGAGAGACAAAAAAGCTTACAAATGGCAATTGTTTCTGTTTTGCAAAAGGAAGAAGGGTTATACGAAAGACTTATTGCTCTTCAAGGAAATGCAGCGCAACAAGAAAAAGCAATACTTGATGTAATCCGTCAACAAACTGCAGAGAGGGCAAAACAGCAAAAATTTATTGCAGGACTAGCAAACTTACCAGTCTTCAAAAATGTTACGGCTACTGATAAAGGGTTTCAAGGTCTTAATCCTGCGGCAGCACAAAGACTTGCCCCTCGCGCAGAAGGGCACATTCCTACTCAACATGCAGCTGGAGGTTATATCGCTCAAGACTCATACTCTGCAATTGCGGAGAAGTCAAAAGCCTCAGAGGCAGGATATACAGCTGGTTCCGTAATGAAGATGCAACTTCCTTCCACGAAACAAAATGTTGTATATAACAACGCGGAAACTGTTAAATTTTTTCCGGGATTTAAAGATCCTTTCATTAGCCCTCCTAAAGGAAAAGGTCAGGCATGGATAAAGCATCAAACTGAATCAAAGAGAAAGACTGGGATTGATCCTTATGCTGCAGATGGTCTTATTCCTGATCAAAAAGCAATAGAAGTAACTGCCGCAGCAGGGGGATTTGTTCCTAATTTAGCTATAGCCGGAGAGTTTCGTACAGCAGACGCTATTAAAATGTTAAGTGAGTGGCTACCAATCTTAGAGGCAAACAATAAAGGATTGCTTGATCCAGCTGGCCCCCAGCCTACTAATGTATTAAGAAAAAAATGGCAAAGTAACGACAGGGGTTTTGCAAAGAAACTGAAAGATATAAATATAGAATACCCTACTACCCTATTGTCTAGCCAACGGCAAACGCATCTTATGAGCCTCCCCTCAGGGGTAGTTCCTAGAGAAATGAAAGCGTTAGCAGAAGAGTATTTTGGATTAAGTTTTGAGCCGGGACTGCGCAAAGCATATACAACAGATAAAAGAGGCAAGACCGTTTTAGGTGGCTATAACACGGCCCCGCTTTACCCTTCTGGGTTTGGTTCGCCAAGGTATGGAGCGAGTGATATGCAAGCAATGAACAAAGGCATTCTTCCCGGAAGTCGTCAAGAAGGTAAAGAAATTTTATTTAATACAAAAGAAGGCCAAAAAGCCCTTGAGCAATTCAGACAAGATGGGGACTTTGGGAAACTTAATCGGACTTGGAAAAGAATAAGGGATAAAAGTTATCCAGTAGATGATTCTTACACAGTACCAGTAAAAGAAGGAGCTAGGCTACCTCATTCTAAAACTCTAGTAACCAAAGGCGTCGGATCCCCTGAAGCAGTAGAAGTAGACAAAAAACAACAAGAAATTCTTCGCAGCAAAATTAACAAATTAATAAAAGTTGACGAAGAAGCTATATCTTTAGTAGGCGCAAAAGGAAGAACTAACGAGGCTACCGCAGAACAAAAGAGAAAAGAAAAAGAAACTCAAGCCTCCGGGCAAGCTCTTAAATTATTAGATCACAAAGGTAATTTATATCCTATAATAGCCGGAGTAAACGCTCCGTCAGTTCTAGGAACCTTAAAAGGTGGTTCCGGATCCACATGGAGCACTACGGTAGGTAGATTAAAGGAAACTGCGAAACAACGACTTCAAAATGAATTTGTGCATAACAATAAAATTCAAGATTTTAAGAAAAATTTCTCTATAAAGTCTAAATCTAGACAGATAGATTCAAAGCAGCCAGTTATTCTTAGCAGGCCACCAGACATAAGAATGGGCCAAATAAGCGCCGAAGAGTTTGATACTAAAATTTTGAATGCTATCCAAAAGCTAAACCGCCCTACTGCTAAAGGAAGAAACACTGGAGTAGAGGAGTTTAGTCAACTGGCGGCAAGCTTATTTCCTTTAAATGTTGGTCAATTTGATGATGCGATGAGAACTGATTTTAAAAAGGGCTCACAAAACCTCTCGAAAGAAAGAAAAGTAGAAACTCTAAAAACAAGCCGAGAAGCCCAAATTAAATCACATATTAAGGACCCTAAAAATGCAGAGGTGTGGGGAAAGAATGTTAAGACCATGAGCAGGTATGGCACTGGGTTAATGGCAGGAGACAAAGCTTCAGGGATAAAGAGAAACAAGGAAATTGACCCCTCTAATTGGGAGATGCCAAAAGGCAAGAAGCCTATGAAGGGGCCAGAACTT
>MDTA01008346.1_pt1 | contig 11018 bp, 13 predicted proteins | sample 811151 | NCBI WGS metagenome assembly MDTA01 (sample SAMN05326648, study PRJNA326480) | marine metagenome | isolation source: seawater | place: Indian Ocean: South | collected 2010 | reverse complement strand
TTAATAACTCTAATGTTTTTATTTTTTCTTGAAAATTTTGCTACATTTTTTGAAGGTTCAAAACCTAAATGTTCATTATCATTTTTAGCAAAATGATTTAAAAACGTTCCGTCATTTGAGCCTATTTCAATTATTTTGGAATCTTTTTTTAAATAAAATTTTTTAATCCATTTAAAATAATCTTTGAAATGTTTAATCATTACTTTAGATTTACTTGTGTAAAATGGGTAATTATTATTAAATATATGGGGAGAGCGCGGATGATTATTCACTTGAAATAAATAATTGTTTTTATTGAAGCCGACTTCCAGCTTATAAAAAAACTCTCTTTTGAAATTTTTTTTATCTAAAAAACCATTTGCCATTGGCATTTTTCCAAAAGACATGAATGGTTTAATTTTTTCACCTGAAAATTTACATTTCATAATTTACCCAGGCTCATTTTTGTTAATATCATAAAATGAAATAGGCCAAATTTTTACTTTAGAATATTTATTAAACCAAAAAGACAAATATCTCTCAGCTAAAAAAGCATAAATTCTCGTTAGTCCGTAAGATTTACTTTGCATATCAAAACCAAAAACTTTTTCGCATCTTTCTAACCAAGGAAAAATAGATTCATAAAATTTAATCAAAATTTTAGGCGAATTACATATAAGCATATTACCTCTGTTAAAACTATTTCTTGTATTCATAAAATTTGCAAAATCTTTACGATCACTCTTTTCTAATAACTCTATAGCCTTATCAAGATTTCCATACCCATGAAAACTATCGAAATGAAATTTAAGATTTCTGTTTTTTTTGTATAAAAATTTTGGATTATTAATTAGAGATCTTCGACCATGTTTTAATAACTTCATAAATGTCCACTCATTCATAAAAATCTCTTGACCTAGGATTACTTCAAATGAATTCCAGTCTTTTTGAGGAGTTGATAAAAAATCTTCAAAATTTTTAATATCAATTTGGTTTTTATTTTGTATCCAAAATCTTCTATACGCACAAAAACCAAACCAATCTGCATCTTTAATTAAATCAAGTTTATTTTTCCAAAGCCAATAATGAAATGTATATTCTCCGTAAAATTTATTTTTATGGCTAATGTTGTCTCCGGTATTGTCTCTTAACCAATCTGAATGAAAACTATTTTCACCAAGGCCAACTGGTACGTAGTTTAATTTCTTAATTTTACTAAGATCTTCGTTGTTTAAACTAAGACAAAAAATAATCATCTTTACTTTTTTTTAAAAAAATTATTAAATGAAATACCAGAATTATCTTTTTTTGAAATTATATATTTCTTTTTAGGCCAAAATGATTTAATTCTTTTATCTTTCCATGAAATACATATTTCGCTTTTTTTGGATCTATAATTAGTATTTCCATAAAATATTATATTTTCAGTTTCAAGACCACAAAATCCGTGTGCAAATCCACTTGGTATAAAAAGTGATTTACAATTTTTATCAGACAAAATTATTTTAAATACTTTTCCACATGTTCTAGAGTTTTTCCTCAAGTCTATAACAACATCCAAGATAGACCCTTTAATTACCGAAATAAACTTCTCCTGGCTATTAATTTTTTGCAAATGCATACCTCTTAAAACATTCTTTTTAGAGCTCGACATACACCAAAAAACAAACCTTTTTTTATTTAAAAACTTTTTTTTAAAAACTTCTCTAAAATAGCCCCTTTTATCAGTGAACTTTTTTCCCTGAAAAACCTTTAATCCATTAAAGTTTGTTTTTACTATTTTCATCAAATCAATTTTCGTAAGTATTTAGAGTAATTACAGTTACCATAAAAATTTATAGCTTTTAAAATTTGATTTTTTGTAATCCATTTATTGTTCAAAGCTATTTCTTCAATACATGCGATTTTTAAACCTTGCCTATTTTCAATAGCTGAGACAAATGAAGAAGTATTGTAAAAATCATCTATTGAACCTGTATCTAGCCATGAACCGCCTCTACCAATAAATTCAGCTTTGAGTTTTTTAATTTTTTTATATTTTTTAAGTAAATCAATTATTTCCAATTCATTTCTTTTTGAAGGTTTTAATTTTTTGCTAAATTTAATTACGTTATTATCAAAAAAATACAGACCAGTAACTGCTAAATTAGAATTAGTTATTTTTGGCTTCTCAATTAAGCTTATTATTTTGTTTTTGTTGTTAACTTTTGCGACGCCATATAAGTTAGGATTTTTCACAGGATGGAGAAAAACTTTTGCTCCATATTTTAATTTTACGCAATCTTTTAAATTTTTTGTTAAACTTTGACCATAAAAAAAATTATCACCAAGGATTAATGCAATATTTTCTTTTCCTATGAACTTTTCACCTATGATGAAAGCATCAGGTAAACCTTTAGGTTTTTTTTGTTCGATATAATTAATCTTGATACCTAAATTATCTCCGTTTGGTATAATTTTCTTGAATTGTCCAAGTTGTCCTTTGTTAACAATTATTAATATATCTTTAATACCTGCTAACATTAAAACAGATAAAGGGTAATAAATTAAAGGCTTGTCATATATTGGTAAAAGTTGCTTATTCACTGCTTTCGTTAATGGACTCATTCTAGTGCCCAAACCACCTGCAAGTATAATTCCTTTTTTTATCATAAATTGAGTCCCAACCTTTTATAATTAAATTTTTTAGAGACTTTTTTAAAATATTCAGGGTTATTTAAATACCAATCCACAGTCATAGACAATCCTTTTTCTAAACTTATTTTTGGCTTCCATGATAATTCCTTTTTAATTTTTTTACTATTTAATGCATATCTAAAATCATGGCCAGGTCTGTCTTTTACAAATTTAATCTTTACTTTATGTCCAATTTCAAGTGATTTACTTTTAAAAACTTTGATTAATTTTTTTACTAAATCAACGTTTGAAAAATTTACTCCACTTCCAACATTATAACTGTGACCTATTTTTCCTTTCAAATACAAACTATAAAGTGCTCTACAGTGATCATGAACATGAATCCACTCTCTTGAATTTTTACCTTTGGCGTATATTGGCAGACTCTTATTATTAAGGATATTAAATATCATTTTAGGTATTAATTTCTCTGGAAATTGATTATTACCATAATTATTACAACAATTCGATATTATCGCTGGGATGTTGTACGTCCTGATGTAAGATTTAACTAAATGGTCCGCGCTAGCCTTAGATGCAGAATATGGTGAACTTGGTTGGTAAGGAAAATTTTCATCTGATCTTTTTGAATGTATATCACCGAATACCTCATCTGTAGAAATATGTATCAATTTAATATTTCTCTTTACGTCTTTTCTCATTACCTCTAGCAGGTTAAAGACACTTATAATATTGCTTTGAATAAAAGGTGAGGGAGAGTCTATTGACCTGTCCACATGAGTTTCTGCAGCGATGTTAAAAATTGCTTGTGGATTATGTTTTTTTATTATCTCTTTTAATTTTCTTTTATTACCAAAATCAAACTTATAAAATACATAATTTTTTGATTTTATTTTATTTAGGTTATAAAGGTTTCCAGAATAAGTAAGTTTATCTATATTGACTACAAAAAACTTTTTTTGAAGCATATATCTTACAAAATTGCTGCCAATGAAACCACATCCACCAGTAATAATGATTTTTTTCATATTCTTTTCAAGATATAAAAGATCTAATATAATTAGTTAATAAGATAATTATCTTATAAAATCAATTATAATTAATAAAATGAGTCATAAAGATATAACAATTATAATAACGACCTTTAAAAGTGATCAAAAAATAAGCAAATGTTTAAATTCTATAGGTGAAGATTATAAAATCTTAGTAGTAGAAAATTCTAATAATAAAGATTTTAAAACTTCAATTGAAAAAAAATTTAAAAATGTGCAATGTATTTTAACAGGAGAAAATATTGGTTATGCTAGATCTAATAATCTTGCTTTAAAAACTGTAACTACAAAATTTTCGCTTATTTTAAATCCCGACACTGAACTCGAAGCAAATTGTCTGAATAATTTTTTTATAAGAGTAAAAAAAATAGAAAATAAATTTTCTTTAATTGGTCCAATTCTCCATCAAGATAAATCTTTTTATGAAAGTAAAAGTTCTAATAAGATGGATCTTATAAAAGTTTCAAACATTAAAGGTTTTGGAATATTTATAAATATGGAAAAAATAAAAAAAATTGATTTCTTTGATGAGAATTTTTTCCTTTTTTTTGAAGAAATAGATCTTTGTGACAGACTAAAAAAAATTGGAGAAGAAATATTTATTGATCCAAGTTTAAAAATATTTCATGAAGGCGGTTCCTCATCTGATAAAAATCTATCCAAAGAAATTAATATTATGAAAAATTGGCATTGGACTTGGTCTACATTTTACTATCATAAAAAACATAAAAATTTTCTTTTAGCAATGATAATTATTTTTCCAAAATTCATTAGCTCATTTTTAAAAATGATTTTTAATTTTTTAATTTTAAGAAAAACTAAATCTATTATTTATTATTATAGATTGAATGGTTTCGTAAATGCAATTTTAGGCAAAACTTCTTGGTTTAGAGGCAGGAAACAATTAATGACCGGGAAATTCAATTAAACTTTTTGTAAAGTAAGATTTGTCTTTTAGTTTTTTATTTCCAGGAAGATCAAATAAATTAATAATGAAAATAAAACCTGCAACTTGACCCTCAGATTTTTCAATTAGTTTTGCTGCTGCTTCCGCTGTTCCTCCTGTAGCAATCAAGTCATCAATTACCAAAACTTTATCTTTTTTTTCTATCGAATCTTTATGAACCTCAATAGTTGCTCTACCATATTCGAGTTCAAAATCGACAGAATATCTTTCAGCAGGTAATTTATCTTTTTTTCTCAAGAGAATGAGTGGTTTTTTTGTTAAATATGATACGGTTGAAGCAAATATAAACCCTCTAGACTCTATTGCCGAAACTTTATTAAATTCTATCTGACTTGCGATCTTAATAATTTGATCTATAGCAAAATTAAAGGCATGTGGGTTTTTAATTAAAGTGGTTATATCTCTGAACAGAATGCCTTTTTTTGGATAATCTGGTATAGATCTTATATATTTTTTTAAATCCATATTTAACTTCAATATCTAACAAAAAAGTATTAATAATTAAATAATGAAAAAAAGAAAACTCGGGATAATTGGTGGAAGCGGGTTGTACAATATTGAGGGTTTCGAAAGGCAAAAGTGGAAAAAAATTAAAACTGCTTGGGGAGAACCTTCAAGTAGATTACTTACAGCTTCATTTAAAGACGAAGAAATTTGTTTTATTCCGAGACATGGAAAGGGCCACAAAATAAACCCTACTAAAATTAATTATAGAGCCAATATAGATGCTTTAAAGAGATGTGGTGTGACAGACATAATATCTGTTTCAGCCGTAGGGTCATTACAAGAACATCTTTTACCAGGAACGTTTGTGATAGTAGATCAATTTATTGATAGGACTTTTGCAAGAGAAAAAACTTTTTTTGATGAGGATATAGTAGCCCATGTGTCTATGGCTAAACCTACAAGCCCTGCTTTGATGAAGTGCTGCGAGTCAGCTTTAATTAAATCAAAAATTAATTATCAATCTGGAGGAACCTATTTAGTTATGGAAGGACCTCAATTTTCAAGTTTAGCTGAGTCAAAACTTTATCGAACCTGGAAGGCCGATGTAATTGGTATGACAAATATGCCAGAAGCAAAACTAGCTAGGGAAGCTGAAATTAGATATTGCACAGTAGCCATGGTAACAGATTTTGATTGTTGGCATCCTGATCATGACGAAGTAGATGTTCCTACGGTTATAAAAACACTAAAACAAAATGCTATCAATGCTCAAAATATGATTAAAGAAGTTATCGGAACATTTAAATCATTTTCAAGTAAAAATGATCCTGCAAATGACTGTCTTGATGTTGCGATAATTACAGATCCAAAATTTAGATCAAAAAAAACCAAAAATAAACTTAAAATTATTGCAGGAAGGGTTCTCAAAAGCTAGTTTTAATATCATTTTGAATGCCAACTTATATTATTAAATATTCAAACTTTAAAATTTCAAACAAACAAAAAAAAAAAATTGCAAAAGATGTAACAATGATACATAGCAAGGTAACCGGAGCAAATACTTTTTTTGCACAAGTTATTTTTGAGCAAAATAAACGAAATTCTCATTTTATGGGTGGAAAATTAGTTGAAACTAAAGAAATTTTTTTAAATGGTCAAATAAGAGGTGGTAGAAGTAGTAAAGTAAAAGAAAAATTAATTTTAAGTTTAAAAAAATCATTAATTAAAAATTCAAAAGTAGATGAAGATAAAGTATGGGTATATTTAGAAGATTTATTTCCAAATCAAATGATCGAGTACGGCAAAATTTTACCTAAATCTGGAAAAGAAAAAAAATGGATTAAATCTTTATCAATTAATTTAAAAAAAAGATTACAAAAACTTGAAAAATATAAATGAAAATAAATAATTCAAATTTTAGAACTATTTGGTTTGAAAAAAATGAGGTAAAAATTATTGATCAAACAAAACTACCTCATGAATTTGTTGTTAAAGAATTAAAAACTGTCAAAGACGCAATTAAAGCAATTAAGGATATGGAGGTAAGAGGTGCTCCATTAATTGGTGCTACTGCTGCATTTGGTTTGGTTTTATCGATATCTGAAAAAAACGATTTATCCTTTTTTAAAAAATCTTGTGAAGAACTAATTGCAGCCAGACCAACAGCAATAAATCTAAAATGGGCTGTTGAAAGAATGAAAAAGAAATTATCTGGGACAAATGAAAACGATATATTCGATAAAGCTCTAAACGAGGCTAAGTCTATAGTAGAAGAAGATGTGGGTTTTTGCAAAAATATAGGCAAACATGGCCTTTCTTTAATAGAAGAAATTTATAAGAAAAAAAAAAATACTGTAAATATTTTAACACATTGTAATGCTGGTTGGCTTGCAACAATTGACTGGGGAACTGCGACATCACCTATTTATCAAGCACATCAAAAAGGAATTAAATTACATGTTTGGGTTGATGAAACAAGACCAAGAAACCAAGGAGCAAATTTAACTTCTTTCGAATTAAATGAGGAAGGTATCCCTAACACAGTAATAACAGACAATGCTGGAGGAATTTTAATGCAAAGAGGTCAAGTAGATATTTGTATAGTTGGTACGGACAGAACACTTGCCAATGGCGATGTTTGTAATAAAATTGGAACTTATTTAAAAGCTTTGGCCGCAAATGATAATAATGTTCCTTTTTATGTTGCTCTTCCAAGTTCGACAATTGACTGGAATCTGACTGAACATAAATTAATTCCAATTGAAGAGAGAAATCCAGAAGAACTATCCCACGTAGAAGGTATTGACGATAATAATAAATTAAAAAGAGTGAGAATATATCCTAAAAAAAGTAAATCCCTTAACTTAGCATTTGATGTTACACCCGCTAAGTACGTTACGGGATTAATAACTGAAAAAGGAATATGCAAAGCATCAAGGGAGGGCCTCTCAAAATTATTCAAATGAAACTTAAATTAAAACACTATAACTGTGTAACCAGCACAAATGACGAAGCAATCAGGCTAATAAAAAATAGATCATTCTCACCTAAATTGATACAAGCAAACTTACAAACGAAAGGAAGAGGAACTATGGGAAAAAAATGGGTTTCAATAAAGGGAAATCTGTTCCTCAGTATTTTTTTTGAGATAAAATCAAATAACTTTGATGCAAAAAAGATTATAAAAATAAACACAAAATTACTTAAAAATATTTTCAAAAAATATACAAAAGATAAAGTCTACATTAAATTTCCGAATGACATATTGGTAAGGGAGAGAAAAATTTGTGGAGTTCTTCAGGAAATTATTGAATTTCAATCAAAAAAATTTTTGATTATTGGAATTGGAGTAAATACTTTTGTTGCACCAAAAAGTAAATATTTTAAATCAATTTCTTTATTAAATTGTTCTAAATTAAAAATTTGTAACAAAAAAATTTTAAATGAAATTAAATCCTCATTTGAAAAAATTATTGATAAATTAAATAGAAATATCTACCCAAAACTTAATAACAATATTTAAAACTATGAATTACCTTGTAGGAGATATAGGAAATACTTTTATCAAAATTGCTTTATTGAATAAAAAGTTAAGTATAAGAAAGATTTTTGTTTTAAAAAATAACGTTTTTGATAAAAAGAAAAAAAGAGAAAAATTTTTAAAAAATATTATACAAAAAAAAATAAATAAAAAAATTCTTTTTTCAAGCGTAAACCCGAAAAAATTTTTTATTTTGAAGAATTATTTTAAACAAAAATCATATTCTGTTCATGAAATCAAAAAATTTAATTTAAAAAAACTTATTCGGCTTAATATTAAAAATCCTGGTCAAGTTGGTTCAGACAGGATAGCTAATGCAATTGGAAGTTTTCATAATTATAGAATGAACACAATAGTGATTGATTTTGGTACCGCTACAACTTTTGACATAATTAAAATCCCTGGTGTTTATGATGGAGGCGTAATTGCTCCTGGAATTGAAATGTCTTTAAAAAATCTTTATGAAAAAACAGCATTATTACCATCAATTAACTTAAAAAATAAAATCAACAATTACGGTAAAAATACCGTTGATGCTATTAATGCTGGTTTTTTATGGGGATATCAAGGTTTAGTAAATAATATAATAAAGCAAATTCAATTAAAAAGTAGAAAAAAATTTAAAATTGTTTTAACTGGTGGATATTCAAAAATATTCAAAAAATTTATTAATCAAAAAACTATTATTAATAAAAATATTACTATAGAAGGAATAATTAAAGTTTATAAATTTTTTTTAAAATGAAAAAAGAGCAACTTATTTTTTGTCCCCTTGGCGGATCTGGTGAAATCGGCATGAACATGAATCTTTACGCTTATGGTAAAGAAGATAATCAAAAATGGATTATAGTAGACATGGGAGTTACTTTTGCAGATGATACCATACCTGGTATTTATTTAATTTATCCTGATGCTGGATTTATTGAGGATAAAAAAAACGATTTATTAGGATTGATATTAACGCACGCACATGAAGATCACATTGGAGCAGTTGCGCATATTTGGCCAAAACTTAGATGTAAAATTTATGCAACTCCATTTACGGCCACACTATTACAAGAAAAGTTCAAAGAAAAAAAAATTGATATTACAAACAGTTTAAATATTGTTCAATTAAACAGTAAAATTAATCTTGGACCTTTTACAATTGATTTTGTAACTTTAACTCATTCAATTCTTGAGCCAAATGGCTTAAGTATAACAACACCCTCTGGAACAATTTTACATACAGGAGACTGGAAAGTAGATCCAAATCCAATGATTGGGGAAAATATTGATAAAGAAAAATTGATCGAAATTGGCAAAAAAGGTGTAATGGCAATGATATGCGATTCAACCAATGTTTTTAGTGAAGGACGTGCTGGATCCGAACAAGATGTAAGAAAAAGTCTACTATCAATAATTGAAAAAAAAAATAAAAGAGTAATAGTAACATCTTTTGCATCAAATGTAGCAAGAATGGAAACAGTTTTTTATTGCGCGAAAAAAACAAATAGAAAAATTTCTCTAATTGGTAGGTCTATGAACAGAATTTATAAAGCCGCTAGACAATGTGGTTATCTTCAAAATTTAGACGAACCTATTGACCCAAGGGATGCAAACAAAGTTTCAAGAGAAAAAATTATTTATTTATGTACTGGAAGCCAAGGCGAACCTATGGGCGCAATGAATAGAATTATCAACGACATTCATCCTGATGTTTTTGTTGAAACAGGTGATACAATAATTTTTTCATCCAAAATTATCCCAGGAAATGAGAAGAAACTTTACTCTTTACATAATGAAATTTCAAAAAAAGGAATTGAAATAATAACAGAAGAAAATGCCTTTGTGCATGTGTCAGGTCACCCTAATAGGGATGATTTAAAAGATATGTATAGTTGGGTTAAGCCAAAATGTATAATTCCTGTACATGGAGAACATAGGCACATGAGAGAACATGTTGATTTTGCAAAAAAAATGCAAATCCCTCACACTCTTTTAATTGAAAATGGAGATATAATTAAAATCTTTCCAGGTAATAAACCAGAAATTATTGACAAAGCCCCGTCTGGAAAAATGTATTTAGATGGATCAGTTGGAGTTTTTTCTGACTCTAAATCTATAAAAGATAGAAAAAATATTTCTATAAATGGCTATCTGGAAGTTACATTAATAGTCGCAAATAATGGAAAAATAAAAAAACCAATAATATCTTTTAAGGGTATACCTGAAAATCAATATAGCGAAAATGTTATATTTGATATGGAGGACGAGATAAATAATATTTGTAGATCATTTTCTCTTAATAATAAAAACCAAGAAAAAAATTTAATCGAGTCTCTTAAACAAAACTGTCGCAAAATTATTAAGGAGAGAACCGGAAAAAAACCATTTACAAACATAAATATTGCTAGAATTTAATGTCTATAACAGGATCTTTAGTTGTTTTTATTATTATTTGGTGGGTTGTTTTTTTTTCAGTGTTACCGATTGGTATTAAATCAGAAAACGCTAAATTCTCTGAAAATTTGGAGGGTTTTGATAAAGGGGCACCAAAAAACCCCAATATTGCTAAAAAATTTTTAATTACAACCACTATATCTGTCATATTATTTCTTGGCATATATTATATTGTAGATAAAGAAATATTCAATTTAAGGGAGTTTTTAGACCAATGAGATTATCAAAATTTTTTGTGCCAATGGTAAAAGATTTGCCTGCTGATGAAAGAATTAAATCTCACCAATTAATGCTTAAAACTGGAATGATAAAACAATCTGCGGCAGGAATTTATTCTTGGCTTCCTTTAGGTTTCAAAGTAATGAAAAAAATTGAACAAATTGTTAGAGAAGAGCAAAATAAAATTGGAGCTCAAGAAATATTAATGCCAACAATTCAATCCAGTGAGATATGG
>MDTA01220033.1_pt1 | contig 11019 bp, 9 predicted proteins | sample 811151 | NCBI WGS metagenome assembly MDTA01 (sample SAMN05326648, study PRJNA326480) | marine metagenome | isolation source: seawater | place: Indian Ocean: South | collected 2010 | reverse complement strand
GTAATACCTAATTAATTTCAAGGGCCTGTAGCTCAGTTGGTTAGAGCAGTACACTCATAATGTATTGGTCCCAGGTTCGAGTCCTGGCGGGCCCACCATTTTTTTCAATTGCTTATAAATTCTTCTAATTTATTAAACAAAATATTTATATCATTGTTATTTGAAGTTAGGATTGATGCAAATTCTTCTTTTTGAGTCCTAGCTAAACTTAATCCTTCAACTATCAAATCTCTGATTAAAGGCTTATCAGGATTTTTTGTATAAATTCTCCAATCTACCTTTATTTCAGGTGTTTCTGAACCAAACAATTTTGATTGAACAATTGTGTATTTAGCACTTTTTTTTTCAAATCCAACAACCTCAAATTTTTGAGATGAGTAATCAGTTAATCTAGATGTTAAACTTTTTAAAAAATATTCCTCAAAAACCTGATGATATTTTTTCAACTTTTCATCGTCTAAGCTTTTTCTTATATCTCCCAAGGTGTATAATCCAAGAGCTTTAATATCTACATTTTCAACTGCAATCTCTTTAATTTTTTGTTTTTTTTCACTATCTTGAAAATCTTTATTTTTTAAAATTTGTAAAGCATCTACAACTAATTCATTTACAAAATCTTTTGGATCAGAGCTATATGAAATAGCAAATGAATAGCTAATGATATTAGTTAAAAGCAAAGATAAAAAAATAATTTTTCTCATTTTTTACTAATTAATTAATCTAAATCTTTCCAATTGTCGTCAGTTGTTCCTGAAATATTTTTAATCTTTCTATCTTTATTTTGAAGGTATAAACTTTTGGTAGCAGCATAAAAATCAATACTATTTTTTTTAAGACTTTGAATATTTTTATCGTTATCTCCCCTGAAGTCTATTGCAGAAGTGCCTTTAACTGCGAGATATTCACTTTTTTTTCCTTTTTCACTTAATACTTCTTTTTGTCTCCAAGTCATTGTTGCAAAAGGATCCAAGTATGTATCACCTATCATAGCAACGGAGTCCCTTAGAGTTGTTGGACCTAAAACAGGAAGAACATAATAACATCCATTTTTGACGCCATATACCCCTAAACTTTGACTTAAATCCTCTTTTGTATCTTTTAAACCATAAGAAGAGGCTACATCTGCTAAGCCCAGAATTCCAAATGTTGAATTTATCATAAAGCTGCCCAGCGAGTCTGCTGCCCCAGTTAAATCTTTTTGAATCAATCTATTGGGTATACTTAATAAAGTTCCAATATTGCTAGTAAAATTTCCCGCACCATTTTTAATAGGAGCAGGAAGTTTGTTATAACCTTTGGCTATAGGACCTATAACCATTCTGTCTAGTTCGTTGTTAAATTTAAATATCGATCTACTTACTTTTTCGAAACACTCTTTTTCGGCTTTAGCACTTAAAGCTAAGAAAAATGTGATTGTAGAAACAATTATAATTTGTTTAAAAACTCTCATATTTGCTATATATATCAATTTATTTGTTTATCCATATAATAAATTGAAAAATATGACTAAATGAAGCTAATAAAAAAAAATTCAGAAAACCAATCTAGAAAAACCAGGCAAAAAAAAGATATTGATTATGTGATATTTCACTATACGGGAATGCAATCTACAATTGAATCACTAAACAGATTGACCAAAAAAAGGCATAAAGTTAGCGCTCATTACTTAATTGATAGATCTGGAAAAATTTTTCAACTTGTTGATGACCTTAGAGTGGCTTGGCATGCAGGTAAGTCTAAATGGAAAAATACTACAAATCTTAATAAATTCTCAATTGGCATAGAGCTTCAAAATAAAGGTCATGATCAAAATTATCAAAAATTTTCTAAAATTCAGATCAGAGAATTAATCAAATTATCTTTAATTTTAAAAAAAAAATATAATATTAAAAAAAGAAATTTCCTTGGGCACTCTGATATTGCTCCGCTAAGAAAAATTGATCCTGGTGAAAAATTCCCCTGGAGTTACTTAAGTAGTAAGGGTATAGGAATTTGGTATAAAAATCTAAATTTAAAAACTTTCAAAAAAAATGATGTTGATTTAAGGCCCTTATTTTTTAAGGGTCTTAAAAAAATAGGATATAGGTATTTTAGTCTAACTAAGAAGAAAAGCACAGATTATAAAATCATCAAAGCATTTCAAAGGAAGTTCACCCCAAATAATATAAGCGGAAAAATTGATAGAAAAACGCTTAAAATCAGTGAGTTTTTAAGTAAAATTCAATAAACTTGATTTTATCAAAAAAATGAATAAATTGACATTGCCAGACAGTTGGATTGTCGCTGTTTTTTAACAGAGGAAAGTCCGGGCTCCATAAGAACACAGTGCCAGTTAACGACTGGCGAGGGTAACCTTAGGGAAAGTGCCACAGAAAATAGACCGCCTGATCGAGGCAAGGGTGAAAAGGTGTGGTAAGAGCACACCGGGTTTTTGGCAACAAAAACCGCATGGCAAACCCCACTGGGAGCAAGGCTAAATAGAGGTGATGCAGTGAAATTTCACAAAAAACTGTTCTTTGTTAGTCACCTGGGTTAGCTGCTAGAACTTTAATGTGAATTAAAGTCCAGATAAATGACATCTTAAATGACAGAACCCGGCTTAGAGACTATCTGGCTTTTCAAAACAAAACTCAAAAATCATAAAATCTGTTCCTTTTTTGTACTAATTGATAAAAAACAATTATATTGACTATTTTTCATAAAACCCATAAAATCCCAATTAATCCCAAAATGGAGGGTTTTTTGGATTTATTAAAAAATAGAATTTTGAAAAAATATGTTTTTATCAAGTTACGAAAACAAATTAGACAAGAAAGGGAGGGTTTCTGTGCCTGCAACTTTTAGATCACATCTCACCTCTCAAGGTTATAATAGTTTTATAACTTATCCTTCATTTAATCATTCAGCTCTAGAGGGCTGTTCACAGGATAGAATAGAAAAATTATCTAAATCAATTGATACTTTAAACCCCTTTGAGGAAAAAAGAGATTATTTTGCTACATCTATACTATCTGAGAGTGTTAACTTAAATTTTGATACCGAGGGAAGAGTATTGATACCGAACAAATTACTGTCACACGCTAGAATAAGGAATAATATTTTATTTGTTGGCCTTGGAGAGACATTTCAAATATGGGACCCAAAAATTTTTGAAAAGTTTAAAAGTACTGCTAGAAAAAAAGCTTTTCAGAATAGATCTAAACTAACCTGGGAAAAATCAAACAATAAAAAGGAGAGAGTATGAGTATAAATATTGGCGGTGGCGAATTAAAAGAACTTAAACCAAGAATTTTAGTAATGGGAGTAGGTGGAGCAGGCGGAAATGCAGTTAATGCAATGATTGAGTCGGGATTACAAGGAGTTGAATTTGTAGCAGTAAATACAGATGCACAGGATTTAGTTGCAAATAAAGCTGATGCCAAAATTCAAATTGGAATGAATCTAACAAAGGGATTAGGTGCGGGTGCAAAACATGACATTGGTCAAGCAGCAGCTGACGAGTCATTAAATGAGATTATTAATTATATGCAAGGTAGCAATATGATATTCATCACTGCTGGGATGGGCGGAGGTACTGGCACTGGTGCTTCTCACGTGATAGCTAGAGCAGCAAAAGAATTAAATATTTTAACGGTAGGTGTTGTAACACTTCCTTTTTCTTATGAGGGTCCGAAAAAAATGCGAAGAGCTATTGCCGGTTTAGAGGAACTAAAAAAACATTTGGATACTTCAATTGTTGTTCCAAACCAAAACTTATTTAAAATTGCTAATGAAAAAACTGGTTTTGAGGAATCTTTTACATTATCTAACGCAGTTTTAAAAAACGGAGTACAAAGTGTTACTGATTTAATGGTTAGACCAGGAATGATAAATTTAGATTTCGCTGATGTTGAAACTATAATGAGCTCTATGGGAAAAGCTATGATGGGAACTGGCGAAGCCGAAGGCAATGATAGAGCAGCAAAAGCTACTGAGATGGCACTTAATAATCCTCTTATTGACGAATATTCATTAAAAGGTGCAAAAGGTCTTTTGGTAAATATTACAGGATCAAAAGATATTACTCTTTTCGAGGTTGATCAGGCGGTTAACAAAATTAGGGCTGAAGTAGATCCAGAAGCAGAATTAATTTTCGGTGCAATAAAAGATGAAAATATGAGCGGAAAGATTAGGGTATCTATAGTTGCCACTGCTCTTGATGGACAAAGAAACTTTAGGTCACCAGTTTTCAATGTCGTAAGCAGAATTCAAAATAGAAATAACGGTCAAAATGAGAATTTATTCACACATAAAAATGGAATAGAAAATAATACACTTAATTCGATAGACGGTGCTACCGCTCTTAAGCTTGAGGATGAGTATATTCCAGAGAAAAAAAGAGAAGAGTTAAATTTAAACAATACTCAAAATAATCAAGCTGGTGGATTAGAAGGGGTTTCAGTAGAGAATATGAGCTATATTGAAAGTAATATTGAGACCGAAAAAATAAATTTTCCTAAAGAAAATCCAATTTTGGAAAATGAGTCAGAAGTAACACCTCCATTATTTTCAAATAATGAAGAAACTAAAGATATGGAGAGCAAGGAAGAAGATTTTGATAATAGCGATCAGAGGCTTTTTGAGGATGATGCAAGCGAAGATGATTTTGAAATACCTGCGTTTTTAAGAAAACAAAAGTTTTAATGCTTGAGAAAAAAAAATATGGTTTCATCTGGAAAGATTTTAGACAAAAAACATTTTCCAGTAATGTTGAAAGAGGTTCTCAACCTTTGCCTACCTTATAAAAATGGTAGTTTTCTAGACTGCACATTTGGATCTGGAGGTTACGTAAAAAAACTTCTTGAATTTCCTGAGTCAAAAGTATCTGCTCTCGATAGAGATGGTGAAACACTTGAATTAGCAAAGAAAATTAAATTAAAATATAAATCTAGATTTAGTTTTTATCATGAAAGATTTAGCAACTTAGATAAAATTTTTTCCGAAGAAAAATTTAATGTAATCATTTTTGATCTTGGTATTTCCTCAATTCAATTAAAAGATTACACAAGAGGATTTTCTTTTAATGCAAAAGGTTCAATTGATATGAGAATGGGTTTATCCGACACTAAAGCTGAAAAGGTTTTAAATGAAATGGACGAAAAGGATTTGAAATTTCTTATCAAATTTTTTGGAGAGGAAAGAGAAGCAAATATAATTGTTAAAAATATCCTAGAAAATAGGAAAAAAAGAAAAATAGAAACTGTCGAACAATTAGTAAATATAATTATTAAGAGTAAAAAAAGGTATTTTAAAAAAAGAATTAATCCTTGTACGAAAACTTTCCAAGCACTGAGAATATTTGTTAATAAGGAAATTACAGAGCTTACACAAGGATTACAAAAGGTGTCAAAATATCTTCTCCCTGGTGGAAAAATAATTTTAATAAGCTTTCACTCTATAGAAGATAAAATTATAAAAATTTTTTTTAAAGAAAATTCAGATAATAATTTTAAAACATCAAGATATTTGCCAGAGATAAAAACTAAAAAAAAATATCTTTTTGAAAAATATAAAAATAAGATATTTACGCCAAGCAAGGAAGAGATTGAGAAAAATCCACCTTCAAGATCAGCCAAGTTAAGATTTGCAATAAGAAGTAATGATAAATTTTATCAAAGCAGTGATCTAAGCGTAAAATTTAAAAAATTTTTAGAATTTGAAAAAAAAAATGATCAAATTTAAGTACTTCATTTCAATTTCTATTTTTATTTTTATGTTGATACTTATCTCATTTGTAAAAAATCAAACTAGAAAAATAGAAAAAAATATTTTAAATCATGACAAGGAAATTTATTTAATTCAAAATCAACTATATGAAAGTCAGATTGATTATTATTATTTAACTTCACCAAAACTACTTAAAGAGAAGATAAACTTCGTGTTTGACGAAGAATACATTCCAATGGACTTTTCAAAAATTTATTCAAGTTTAAATCATTTTTTAAATGACAAAAATAAATCAACAAAAATTTTCCATAAAAAAGATGAAGAGAGATAAGAAAAATAAAGTAAAAAATACAAATCAAAAAAGTTTCTTTTTTGAGGACTATTTAGAGACGAATTTAAAAAAAAAAGTTATAAATCAAAGACTTATTTCAGAGGACAGAATCTATATTTTATTTTTTTTCTTTTTATCTCTAATTATTATTTTTTTTCTAAAAATTACACTTCTTTCTCTCCAAGAAAATAATTTCATAACCAATAACAAGACAGACGGAAATCTTAAAAATCTAAGAAGAGACATTGTTGATAGAAACCAGACTTTACTATCTAGAAACATCAAATCTTTTCATGCAGGTGTGAGGAGTCATTTAGTCAAAGATCCAAAAAAACTTTTTATTAAATTAAAGATTATTCTTCCAAGTCTTAATAAAGAAAAATTTATTAATGATATTAATCAAAAAAAATTTTTTTACATTAAAAAAAGATTAACCAAATCAGAAAAAGATAACTTGTGGAGTTTAGGGGAAAAAGCAATCATATTTGAACCATATCAAGCCAGGATCTATCCTCATTCTGAATTGTTCAGTCATATATTAGGACAAATAGACAGTGATAATTACGGAGTTTCAGGTGTTGAAAAATTTTTTGATAAAGAACTTAAAGATCAATCTTTAATGCAAAGACCCTTGGAACTTACTCTAGATAGTAATTTACAATATATTATTAAAGATGAACTAGATAGTTCACTTAAAATTTTCAAAGCCGATGGTGCTGCAGGACTTCTATTGGATTCTTCTAATGGTGAAATACTTTCACTTGTATCGTTGCCCGACTATAATATTAATTCGAGAAAAAATTTAAAAGATAAAAATTATATGAACAAAATTACAAAAAGTATTTATGAATTAGGATCTATATTTAAAACCTTTACCATTGCTTTAGCAATAGATAAAGAAATACTTGAGTCAAATTCAATTATTGAAAATATTCCAAATGAAATTAAATGTTCTAAGCATGTAATAAAAGATATTAAAAAATTTCCTAAGAATTTAAGTGTTGAGGATATTCTAGTGAGATCCTCAAACATTGGCACTCTTATGATTGCTAGGAAGATTGGAGAAAAAAATTTAAATTTATTTTTAAATAAACTTAACATATTAAACACAGCTGAGATCGAGCTAGATGAAGTTGGAACTCCACTTCCATTAAACTGGGAAAAATGTAAATTAGAGACAATTTCATATGGACATGGAATAACAACCACTTTACTTCAAGCTGGATCAGCTTACGCTACTCTTTTAAATGGAGGGTATCTCGTTAAACCAACCATAATAAAAAAAACTGACAATGAAAATATTAATGAAAGAGTTATTTCACAGAAAACTAGTACTGAAATACAAAAAATTTTGAGAAAAGTTGTTACAGAAAAACACGGAACTGCACATTTAGCAGATGCATTTGGGTATAGTGTTTCTGGAAAAACGGGGACTGCTCAATACTACAGTAACGAAAATAAAAATATTAACACTTTTATTTCCTCCTTTTTAGTGAGCAATAGAAAATATATTTTGTTAGTTATGTTAGACGATCCAAAAGTAGCAGAAGAATTAATTTATGATTATAGAGGAATAAAAATAAAAGGAACCAGAAATGAAGCAGGTTGGAACTCTGCTTATTTAGCTGGCCAAATTATAAAAAAAATTGGACCTATTTTAGCCATAAATAGAGACGAATTTAACAACGATGTTGTTAAAAAATTTAATTAAATCCTGCTCTTCGGAAATAGGCAATATCCGATTTAGCGGCTTATGTTCTGATAGTCGAAAAATAAAAAAAGGTGATGTTTTTTTTGCTTTAAAGGGAAAAAGAAACAATGGAGAAAAATATATTAAAGATGCAATAAAAAAAAAAGTTGCTGCTGTAATTGTTAATGAAGATTATGTGATAAAAAACGATCAAATACCAATAATCAAAACTCAAAATATAAATGAGTTTTTATTAAAGTCTTGTAAAAAATTCTTTAAAGATAAACCAAAAAACATTATCGCAGTTACAGGAACTAATGGAAAAAGTTCTGTAGCTGATTTTTTTTATCAAATTCTATCCCAATCAAAAATCCCCGTTGCCTCTATTGGAACTTTAGGTATAAAATTAAACGGTAAGTTTAAAAAAATTAGTCATACTACTCCAGATTTGATTGAACTGCATAAACACTTAAATTATTTAAAAAAAAAAAATATTAATAACGTAATAATCGAAGCATCAAGCCATGGTTTACACCAAGGAAGATTGGATGGACTAGAATTTAAATTTGGGATATTTACTAATTTTTCACAGGATCATTTAGACTATCACAAATCGATGAAGAATTATTTCAAAGCAAAAATGCTTTTGTTTTCAAAAATAAGAAAAAAAAAAGGTTTTATAATTTGTGATAATAAAATAAATAATTTTTCAAAACTACAAAAAGAAGCTAAGAAAAATAATTTAAAAATACTCACTATAAAAAAAATCATTAACAAGAGTTTTATAAAAAGAAAGGGCTTCTCGAATATCTTCGGAGAATTCCAGAAGAAAAATTTATCAATGGCTATTTTAGCTGCATATTCTTGTGGAGTAAAAGAAACTTATTTAGAAAAAAATTTAAAAAATTTGAAAAACTTAAATGGGAGACTTGAGTTAATTAAAAATTTATCAAACGAAGGAAAGGTATATTTGGATTATGCCCACACTCCAGATGCTCTTAAAAATTCATTATTAGCTTTAAAAAGAAAATATAATAAAAAGATTAATATTGTTTTTGGATGTGGTGGTGAGAGAGATAAACAAAAAAGAAAACTAATGGCAAAAATTTCTAAACAGTTTTGTTCAAATTTATATATAACAGATGATAATCCGAGAAATGAAAGTCCAAAAGAAATTAGAAAAGAGATTATCAAATATTTATCTGGCACCAAATATTATGAAATAGGTGACAGAAAAAAGGCTATTCAAAAATCAATAGATAACTGCGGACCAGGCGAAATAGTTTTAATAGCCGGTAAGGGCCATGAAACTACACAAGATTATGGAAAAAGGATATTAGCTTTTTCAGATAGATCTGTAATTAAAAATACAAAAAATAAATCCTTTTCTTATAAAAAAGCACAGATTTATTTAAATAATGAATTATTAAAACAAATATTATCTTTAAACAAAAATTTTGTTTTCAGAGGTGTTTCTATAAATTCAAAAGATATTAAGAAAAATAATTTATTTATTGGTTTAAAAGGGAAAAGATTTGATGGAAAAAACTTCGTCGCAGAGGCTATTAAAAATGGTTCTAGTCTCTGTTTAATTTCCGGAAAAAAAATTAAAAAAAATAGCAAAAATATTATTTACTGTAAAAATACTCACTCATTTTTAAAAAAATTGGCAATTAAAAACCGATATTATTCCAATGCTAAAATTATTGGTATTACAGGTAGTGCTGGTAAAACTTCATTAAAATCTTTACTAGGAAAATTACTTGAAATATACGGAGACACATATTTTTCTCCAAAATCTTTTAACAATAATATTGGTGTTCCACTAAGTTTAGCAAACTTAGAAATAAAACATCGATACGGTGTTTTTGAAATAGGAATGAGTAAACAAGGTGAAATCAGAAACTTATCAAAAATTGTAAAACCGAACATAGGTATTATCACTAATATAGGTGCTGCTCATATTCAAAATTTCAAAAACTTAGATGATATTGCAAAAACAAAAAGTGAGATTATAGAAAATATTCCACAAGGAGGGGATATCATCTTAAATAGGGATGACAAATATTTTAATTATTTATCTTATAAAGCGAAAAAAAAGAAATTAAATATTTATACTTTTGGTTTTTCAAAAAAATCAAATGTTTTTCCAAAAAAAATTTTTCATAAAGACCCAAAAAAAACAATAATTATTAATGCATTTAATAAAGAGTATAAATTAGATACATACAACATAAATATTTACAACTTACTTTGTTGTTTTGTGGTAATTAAGATACTAAAATTAGAGGTTCAAAAAAGTAAAAAATTTTTTAACAAAATAGAGCCTATAAGAGGCAGAGGAAAAGTTTTTAAGATTAAAAGGTATAACAAATACTTTAATTTAATTGACGAGAGTTATAACTCGAATCCTTTATCCGCTGAGGAAGCAATTAATAAATTTTCAAAATTTAACACACAAAAAAATAAAAAATATCTGTTGATTAGCGACATGCTAGAACTTGGAAAAAAAACTGATTTTTACCATTCAAAATTAGCTAAAATTATTAACAAAACTAATATTGATAAAGTATTTATTTATGGTGATAAAATTTTTAAAACATATAAAAATATATCTAATGACAAAAAAGGAAACATTTTGCATTCAAAACAAGATTTTGATTTGATATTTTCTAAAATTATTAAAAAAAATGATTATATAATGATTAAAGGATCCAACGCAACGGGCTTATTCAACTTGTGTAAAAAACTAATAGGAGGGAAAAGTGTTATTTAATTTATTGACTTCTTTAATAGAGACTTTTTCTTTTTTAAATGTATTTAAATACATAACATTTAGAACCGGCGTTGCATTAATGACTTCTTTAGTAACAGTTTTTCTAATTGGAGGACCACTTATAAAAATTTTTGCCACTCAACATATAACAGGACCAATTAGACAAGATGGCCCAATAGACCATATCGTAAAAAAATCAGGTACTCCAACAATGGGAGGTTTAATAATATTAATTGGAATATTAGCTGGAACTTTACTGTGGTCTGACTTAAAAAATATTTATATTTGGACCTTAATTTTTATTACATTAGGTTTGGGTTTATTGGGTTTCCTAGATGATTTACTTAAAATAAAATATGAAAACTCTCGAGGCTTAAATTCGAAATTAAAATTTTTTGGTCAGTTAATAATTGCTGCTATTTCTCTTTATATTTTAATGGAATATTCTGGTCACGAGTATTTATATAAAATTTATTTTCCATTCTTTAAAAATCTAATTTTCGACCTTGGTCTTTT
>MDTA01013583.1_pt1 | contig 11019 bp, 18 predicted proteins | sample 811151 | NCBI WGS metagenome assembly MDTA01 (sample SAMN05326648, study PRJNA326480) | marine metagenome | isolation source: seawater | place: Indian Ocean: South | collected 2010 | reverse complement strand
TATAATATATATTATATTATAAGTTATTATCAATTATTATCAACTTGATTAACCTCAACACTACCTGTTTCCATATGTTGATTAGGATCATAACATACATTATATTGAGTATTTAACTCATTAATTTTGGCGTCAATAATTTGTATAAATGTATCTATCTTCGCACAAAACATCGTGTCATCGCTATATGTAGTTTTTAGATGTTTAATTCCATTTTTCGCCGCTGATAAATCATCTAACATATTTATTCCGATGATATTTTCTGCACTCTTTGATGAACGTAAGTATGTATCAATCAATGAAACAGAGTTATTGATAGTTGTTTCAATAAAAACTAATGTATTTTGACGGGAATCTGTATTCCATAATGTACGAGATACAGTTGTTTGAATATTGTCTGACTGAATAAACATTCCTCTAACGTTTATTTTTTCTCCTTTCTGGACTCTTGATAAAAACTTTAGTTTACTAATGATATCTTCGTTTTCCATTTTATGTAATTATTTTTATTCTTTAATATACGACATTTACTATTATAGTCCATCATAAAATTGATAATATGTATATATGAAATCCTATTATTTAACTATGACTACAATTGGAAATATGATAGATAAAAAGTTTTATGCAACTAAAGAAAATATGGACGACCATGAATATGTTCGCCAATCATACGAATCACCAAATAATACTGATTTGCTAATTAAGGCAATGATTGTTAGAGACTATGTGTATTGTTCCGATATGAATGTAAAAAGTATGTTTGAGAGGCATTGTCGTAAAGTGGGTATGATTTACGATCAAACACATGTAAAAAGTATATTTATTGATGATTTTGCGTATAAAGTTAGGAATATGATATATGAAGAAAATTTTCCTGACCTAACAAACCCAGAAATTAATAAAACGATATTTAACCTTTATGAAGATCATGCATTGGCTTCAAAAACCAAATATGAAGGTGATCCTGATAGATATGAAACTATTATGAAAATGATTGATGAAAATAAAACCCTTTATGAAATTTATAATCAATTTACACATCAGGAACTTCAAACCATTGGATGGTAATTTAAAAAATAAAATTCAATTTATATAAAATAATGAAGGGGACTCAAAATTCATCAAGTGGATCATCAAGCGGATCAGGACGAGGACAAGGAAATGCAGGAGGTTGGCCTAGTACGACTGGTAATCCATCAGGAGGCGGACGTTCGAATGGACCTTCACGCAAATAATTTTTAATGTTTTGATTTAATTACAATAAAAATAAAATTGAATTTATATTATTTATATAATATAAATTTATAATGTCTACGCTTATTAATAAGGAAAAGATTATCGCAGCAAATACTATACAAGAACTGCAAAAACAAATTGATATGCATGAAGCAAAAATGGTTAGGATTAAAAATTCTCGTTTGGATGAGAAGTATATTAAAAAAAGTCTTTCAGAATTAGAATTTTGCATTACAGGTTTACGCGAAGAAAAACTTAAGCAAATGAAAAGATATAGTGATATCAACTCGGGACTTCTTGATGAAGAAATTATCGAATCATATCGGAAAAGAACTGATGAAATTAATGAACTAGAAATGGTTAAGAATCAAATAAAACAAAAAAATCAACGCGATCTTGATCAAAAAATGGCACGTTCAAAAAAGATTGAAAAAGGTCTTAATAAAGTTGATAATACATATAAATACAGTATGGAAAATGAAATGGATAAATATGATCGAATTTCTTCAAGTATTCCACCATATATTAAAAAAGAACTTCAAAACATGCCTAATAATCATGGATATATATGGAAAGGTGTGCAATTTTACGGTGCCCAAAACGATGATAATTGTGAATATATGATGAAAGAACCAATGAAAGGATTTTGCAATGTTTACATTCAGGACCGTGATGAAGACGGATATCCTATAGGAGATAAATATCATTATAAATTGATAAAAGGTAAACTAATTCCTGTGGATGTAAATGGTGTTCCGAAAGATAATGATACAACATATGTACGTATTAACCCAGGCGGTCCAGTTTCAGTGCAGAAGCAGTGCGAGATTTCTGGAAATCGTTTGACTCAAAGAGAGAAAAGAATGAAAGTTATTAAAGATATGAGAGAAAAAATAAAAAAGAATAGTGCAAAAGTACAACCTGATTGCGAGATGCCTGAACTATATCGATCCAGTGAAGATATCGATGATATAGTTGATAGTATTAAGCGTTCCTCTGCTGATCCGCTCTATGTTAGTGATGGAACATGGCAAAATGATACATCAGTTGCTTCTACACCAAGCGGTGAAAGTAGACATTTTGAATTCAAACATTTGTAGAAAATTTATAGATTTTCAAATATTTTAATATTAATTAATATTAAAATATTTTTCTATTAAAAATGGATTGTGATTGTAAAATGTCAATATATCTTGCATATGGAATGCTTGTATATGTATTAGGAAGTGTACTATATCTTTTAGGTGCTGTTGTATTTGGTGTAGGTACTCCTTTTAAAGATAGTTTAACACCTGAACAACAAAAAATTAAAAAAGAATCTGCTAAAACACGATCATATCTCTTTTACGGAGGTATTATCATAAGTATTATATTAATGATCTTATTGAAACCGTTCAAAAAATGTGTGGATAGATTTTAGTAAAATTGATATTTGTAATAACTATATTATAAATATTTATATAATGTCCACGCATACAATTGATATAAACGCATATCCTGAAACAGATGAAGACGCTGAAGTTATGGCTTTGATGATAAATGGTAGAAAGCCTGATCCATATTACGGATCTCCTCGACAGCCTTCAGATGAAGACGAAATTGTTTATGAAAATTACGAAAAAGCAATCAATGTTGTTGAAAATCCAAATAATTATGATGAAGATGAAGTTGAAGAGATTATTGGGGTTATTCTATATGATTATAAAGATCGATTTTCATCATATGATGGAAATTACAACGCAGATATTTCTGATAATGAATTTGTTAAGAAATTTCACCAATCATATATAAGGAAAATGGCATACTATAAAGGTTGTATTACAAAAATAAACAATAAAGAATATGAAAACGAGACTGATAAAGCAAAAGATCTTAGTAAAGCACGAAAGTACAAGCCCAATGATTTGGGAAAAGAAATGAAACGACTTATTAATGAACTTGAAAAGATACTTGAAGATAAACAAATGGTAATTTCCGAACCAGATAGTGAGTGATTTAATCTAAAATTGATATTTATAATAATTATATTATAAATATTTATAATGCCTGTAAATAAGAATAAACACATTGAATATAGCCAAGATGATATAAATAAGTTGTCAAAAGAGATGAAAAGATCTGAATTAAATATAAAGATACCCGAATATAACAAATTTAGATTTATAAAAGAATCGGATATAACGATATCTGAAATGGAGAAATATGTTCAGGATAAAACATTTACGATTCTTAAAAATATTTATTCAAGTAAAAAAGATGATAAAATTAGAGAAAACTTAGTCAATCTTCATTTTTACTTGAATAATTTTAAAATAACATGATGAATAAAAATATAAATAATAATTTAATTAATTAATATATTAATTAAATTATAATGAACGACTACAAATATAGAGTTGAATTATATTATCGATGTCAATTTACTACATGTTATACAATATTTAACGAATACCTTTCAAAGGCTGCTAAAGAAAATTTAAAAGATACGATATTATTAGTATTTCACATACGTGATATAAAAAATGGATTAGGATTACGAACCACTGGTAGACATGCATTTCAATGGTTAATGTTTAATTACCCAAAGGAATTCATCAATTACATAGAATATATACCTAAATTTGGAAGATGGGATGATTTGTATTCAATATTTCCAAGAAAAGATCATGAAATTAATAAATTATGGATTTATCAAAATTTTAAAAAGATTGATGATTGTATATATTTAGATATATTGGATTGTCAACAAAAAGCTGTAATGGTATTTATTGAACAACTTCAACAAGATTATGTAAATGCGCTAAATATTCAACGAATATCATATGCAGCAAAATGGGCATTAAATGAAAAATCAAGTTTAAATCGACAGTATAAATTGGTTACAATTATGTCGAAAATGTGGGGTATAAGTAAGAGAGATTATAGAAAACATATTGTATTTTTGAGAAAGTATTTAAATATTCCAGAACACCATATATGTAATAATAATTTTAGACATATTAACTATAATCAATTACCAGAGTACACCATAAGTAAATATGTAAAAACATTTACAAAAAAGGATTATAGGAGATTTATGGAATATAAAATATTTTCAGAAGTAAAACATAATATATTAAAAAGAAAAAAATTATTATATCCTTTTGATATCATCATTCCATACAACATGGCATTTCAAAGCGATCTAGCATCAACAGTAGATATGGAAGTCGAAAGAAAATGGAATGAGCTAATAGAAACTACTACACATAATAAAAAACTAAATTCTACAATAATAATTGGAGATATATCTGGGTCTATGTACCAACAAAAATATAAAAATACATACGTAACAAGTAAATTACCTATCAATATATCACTATCAATGATGTTATTAGCATCTAGATGCGTGCATTCACCATATACTAATATGATTATAAATGTATGTGATAAAATTAAATATACACATTTACGAAAAAATGAAACTTTATTAGAATCTTTATATAAATTAACATCTCTAAAACACTCACAGAAAATAGATATATTTAGATTATTAAACTATATATTACAAACATATATCATAAATACTGATTTTAAAAATAAAAAAATGGTTGAGAATGTTATATTTATAAGTGATAAAACATTACGTAAATCTGATCCTGATTTTATTAACAATATTGATAAAATCAAAAAGAAATATTATGAAAATAATTTGAAATTTCCAAAATTAATCTATATTAATTTAGAATGTGAATCAATGTCATTCGACTATAATAATGATATACTTGAAATATGTGGTTTTACATACGATATATTCAAACAATTATTATCACATGGTGAAATTAATCCGAAAGTAATCGTTGATAATATAGTTAAGAAAATATATTATGATAATTTATCTAAATAATCTTGGTATTCTATAATCATTTGTTTGGAATTTTTAAAAAATTCTAACGATTTTTTATCTTTAATTATGTTTTTTAGTTTCATATTGGTTTTTTTATAAGATGTATTAACTTCTTTTTGTTTTTCACGATTAAATGTATTTAGATCATGTGATAATGCAATATGCATGTTTTCATTATTTAATTGTATCATTGGATTTTTGTAACTGTCTAAAAAGTATTTTTCTTCTGCATGATCTTTACCTGATTCATACATATGTCCTTGATTAAGATATTCTCTTTTATAACATAGAGACGTATTAGTACAATGATTTTGATGATAAGGGCCTACTCTATATATTTCTCCAGTATTTACAAAATAGGTATCCATACATGTCTTTCCAGCCAATAGTATATTAGGATTAGATATCAATCGGGTGACGACGACCTTGACATAATCTGGTGAATAATAGTCATCATCATCCCATGATATAATAATATCGCCTTTTGCTGCTTTATTTAATAAATTTCTCTTATCACTAAGCATTATTTTTCTTTTTAATCGATAATATCTTATATTATCTGGTTTATTTTGAAATAAGTCTGAAATATTATCTTCACCATCATCAATAACAATCATTTCCATACTATTTTGAGGGTATTTTTGACTTTTAAACATGTGTAGTACATGTTTCATGAAGGGTCTTCTATTATACGTTGCTACAATTATAGATACAAAAGTTCTTGACATTTTATTATAGCTATATTAAATTTTTAAATACAAAATATTTAAAAATTTATATTTATTAGTTTCTAAAAGTAAGAGAAAGTAATAATGGAAAAAATTCCAGATAAGAGCAGACCGAAACGTTTACGTTGCGAATTCAACAATTGTGATTGTAAAAAATACAATGGTAAGAAATACGGTCGATGCAATATATGTAATCATGGTGCTGTCTGGCACAAATTAGTTCATATTTACCAAGGGACTATATTATCTGAGCCGTATGATGCTTCAGAAATGAAAAACGTTCCTCATTAATTTTATTTCGCATATAGATTTGTCCACGTTCTTGCACGTCTATCATGTAAGTCACGGTCATTCTTATATAGAATGGCTATTTCAGGGACTAAAGGGTCATCAGGATTACAATCAGAAAGCAATGATGTAATAGATAATAATACTTTTGATAATGTTAGCGCAGGACTCCATTCCTGTTTTAAAATGTCAAGACATATTCCTCCACCAGAACTAATATTACAATGATATATCTTTGTGTTAAAAAATATTTTTGGGGGGTTAAATGGGTAATTATCAGGAAATGTTACTGATAAATGAAACATACCGCCTTTATATGGCGTATTGTCGGGTCCTAAAATGATTGCTCTCCACTCTGTTAAATTATCTTCGTCTAAAGGTTGTGCCCTAAAATCAGGCGATTTGCTTGATTTTAGTTCTTCTAACTCTGCTAATAATCTTTTTGTTAAAGACATTTTATAATAATCAATAAGTTTTTAAAAATTCAAAATAATATAAAAACTATATTTATATCTATAAAATGAATACAAATAAGTCACATTTAGCTGGTTCAGGATGTTTACACCTTACAGAGTATCCTTTTCGATCAAGTATAAGAATACATCAAGATAAATACAAACCTTGTTTGTATGGTACAATACCACAATCGGTATGTGTCGATGATAATAAAGAAATTCTCGAATTATTAATCGAACGAATGGAATTAGGCAGGAATCGCTATGGACAGGGAATCCGTCGTGGTGATGATACTCGTAAATTTGGTTGCGAAGATGACAGTTGGCTTGAAATGGAAATGCAAGAAATTTTAGATGGTATGATTTATACAGCCACTTCTATTTTACGATTACGCGAAAAAACTCGTGTTAAAAATCTTAAATTGTAATTTTATTTATTTATAGGTAATTATCTATAAATAAATCATAATTTTTTTCTATATTTTAAATAGAATAATACCAATGATCCAACAATTAAACCTCCTATTATGTAAACTAATATAGATGTTTTAGGATGACACGTTCCATCTATATCTGGTATCATACCTTCACAATCGCAAAAACCTTTTGGTAATCCATCTCCATCACATACACCACATATGTCTACATGGTTTTTACATGCTAACGCACTAAATGCTGAGTTATTTGAAAAAATTTTTGATATATTTTTAAACTGTCGATTATCATTATTTCCATCTCCCCATGAAATTACAGTTCCATCTTTTTTCAATGCTGTAAATGCAAATTGTGTAGCATATATCTCTCTAACATTAATTAATTCATCTTCAATATATGAAATATCTCCTCCATAATCTTTATGGCCCCATGCAAATACTGTACCGTCTTTTTTAATGACTGCAAATGCATATGCTGTCGCACATACTTTTGATACATCTTGTAATTCATTTAATATTTCTGTATTTGCAGCACCAGGTTTTAGCTTGCTTGTCTTCTTCTGAAGACTGTTCCAACCGTCGCCACCACCACCACCGTGTTGTATATGTCCCCATACATATATTTGATTTCCTCGTTTTTTTACTAAAAATGCTTTATCAGTTGTATATACTTCTTTTACATTAACTAGGTAATCTTTGTGATCATCATAATTACCGCCATATGAAGAGGAACCACTTACAATTAAATCACCATCTTCTAATAATACAGCAAATGCTCCCCTATTTGCATATAATTTTTTAATAGTTCTACCATTAATATTTTCTACTAATTTATCACTGGAAGATTTAAATCCATCTTCAGTTAATAAGATATATTGAGAATTTAAATAAAATTTTATATCTATTAATTTATTTGTATTTAACAGTGGCAATAATGTATTACCACCCCATACGATTGTTTCTTTATTTGCGTTAATAGCTAAAAAACTATTACTAATAGATTTTATATCAACTATGTTTACTAAATCATCCTTTACACTTGACGAATCACCACCGTAACCACTATTTCCCCACGTAATTACAGTACCATCTGATCTTAATGCTGCAAATGCCCGTTCTGTTGATGCAATTTTAATAATATTTTTTAAAAGATGTTGAACTTCTGTCGAATTTTCGCCATTGCTAGTTGATATATCATTATCTCCCCAGGTCACCACAGTTTTATCGTTTTTTAATGCAGCAAATGATTTACCATTACTATGACTGAATATATCTATAAAGTCATCACTGTCATTTTCAAAGTTACCACCATGATCATTTTCACCCCATGTAAGTAATTTCATTTTATAATAAAATAATAAATTTATTTATTATTTTATATCTATTCTTTATTTGATAAATTTGCACTATCATCATCATCGTCAGATAAGTTTGCATTTTTTTTCTTCTTTGTTTTCTTAAATATAGTGATTGGTGTAGGTCCAATCACAATTTCGGGAGCAGCCATATCTTTTGTAAATGTTTTATCATCTTTTAAGTATTTACGGGCCTTTTCAAGTATTTTAGGATTAATTTCTGGAGATATTTTTAATGCTTCACTATATCTTTTGACAATTTCGCCTAAATATTGTGGCATGGGTTCTCTCTCATCACGGGGTAATGATAATTGTACCATAACTTCATTATGAATTGTTTGAAATAAGTGTGCAGCATTCTTATTTTCAATCGATAAATATTCTGGTTGTTTAAATTCCATCATTTTTTGTAATACAGCAATAGTTAAATTCATAAAACCTGTAATTAATCCCGCATATTTGACAAAAGAAATATTATCATCAGACGCGTCATCAATCCATTTATAAGATGCAAAATTACCAAAACTAGCAGTCAACGATAATATAAACATGGGCATTGCAAATAATGCATGTTGTTTTTTATAATAAAAATGGCATGTTCTATGCATATAATGATAGATAGAGCTTTTTTCACCAATTGATTTTAAAATTGATTCATGACATCTATTCCATGTAATATGCATACCTTCTTCTTTCATATGTCTAATGATATCACGCAATTGATCTTCATCAATATCATTATTTTCAAGAAGTGACATTAATTTAACTAAACTACTTCTCTTGTTTTGTAACACATTACTTTCCTTTTTTTGTGGCTCTTGTTCAGTAGTTAATGTAATCGATGTAATGTTATCATCATTTTTATTTAGCCCAGTATGATCATCATTTGTATCATTTTCCCCTAATTGTACATCAACTTCTTTTCGAAGAGCATCTGTCATTTCTATATGTTCTTCATTTTCCATTTTTATATTTTATATTTTATATTTATAAATATAAAATGTTTCAAATAGTATTGTTTTTCTTAATAGTACTTTTAATTTCATTTGCATTATATTTAAATGCGCATGAAAATTTAATATATAAAAATAAATTTTTCAATTATTGTCATAGAGGATTGGTACAATTTCCAAGAGATATGTATTACATCGGACGATTAGATCAAATGGAATATTATAAAGAAGCCCAGGAGGCTAAAAGTGGTATGGCAGAAGGATTAGGAGCATTCGCAGAATTATTTATTGCATTCAAAAAGTTACAAATGAAAATTTTCGGATATAAAACAAAAATCATGGCAAAATTTGTCATGGCAATGTTTGATGCTGCCCAGATGTAATTTATTATAGTAAATGATTATTTGTTAAAAAAATATTTAGTATAATAAATGATATATTTATTAATTCTTTGTCTAATAATATTTATTATAACATTTACTATTTATCTTAACAATAATCCATTCTTAAAAGATAAAAATTTTATGTATAACATCTTCTATAAAATACTTATAGAATTCCCTAAATGGTTTTTCAGTTTATTTTCGTCTGATAATAATGATTATAAAACTGGATTTGAAATAAACGTTGAAGGTGATAATATAATGCCTACACCCGCTAAAAATAATGATAAACATTACGCAAATAGCGGTTCATATATGTATAACAAAAAAAATAAAGAAGCAAATGTAAAAAATACTAAAATCGTAACAGATCCTGAAATTATTTCAAAATTACATATTTAATTAAAGCAATTTAAATAATAGTACTTTTATTATTAAAAACATGGAAAAAACAGATGATAAAGGATTTACCAAACCCGCTATAACACGTCTCGCACGTCGTGCAGGTGTTAAAAGTATGTCGGATGATTGTGTCGATGTAATTCGATCTTTAATTGCTATGAGACTTAATGAAATTTTAAAAGCTACTGTAGCTGTTAATGAACAAAGCTCTACCAGAACGATTATGCTTGATGATATCTATACTGCCATGCAATTTAATGGTATTAATGTTGCTAAAAGTGATGATATTCACTAATTTAATAACTTAAATTTTAATTAAAATTTAAGTTATATTATATTTATTCTTTTGATTCAGCTCCTTCTTCAGTTGTTGCCTCATCCGTTGCTCCAGTTTCACCTGTATCGGCTTCGCCACCTTCATTTACGGAAGGTAATGAACTTTGTTGAGCTTGTTGAGCTTGTTGAAGAAATGCTTGGAGTCTTTCATATAAATCACCACATAATTTCATTTCACTAGCTTCAAATGCACCTCTTTTTGTGCAAACATGAATGAGTTTCGCCATTAAACTAAGATCATTTAGACTAATTTGGGCGGGTTGTTGTGTTTCGGTTTCTGACATTTTTATATAGTAAAACATTTTTTTTAAATTAGTTAATCATTTCCAATATCGTTAATATAATCAAATTTTCCTTTATAATAATCATATAAAACACACCCTCTCATTAGTTGATGAGTGTCATTTAAGAAATCAATCATGTAATCTGGAAGATCTTTAATAACATCTCTACGTTCGTTGTCACAATCAAATATATAAATACGTGATTGTTTGTTAAATTCATAATTAGTCGGTATATTTACCTCCATTGCTGCATAAATTTGTTCAAGTTCTTGTAAT
>MDTA01207345.1_pt1 | contig 11020 bp, 10 predicted proteins | sample 811151 | NCBI WGS metagenome assembly MDTA01 (sample SAMN05326648, study PRJNA326480) | marine metagenome | isolation source: seawater | place: Indian Ocean: South | collected 2010 | reverse complement strand
GTCTTTAGATTGTTCATGCAGATAAGTTTCAACATTTGCAGTTTTCCAACTAAACCCTTTTTGATCATATCCAATATCTCTAATACAGTCTCTAACTTTAGTTATTAATTCATCTATATTAATTTTGGGACCTCTTGTTTCACCAGCTAAAACAACTTTATTTGTTGTTGTTAATGTTTCACAAGCAACTCTAGATACTGGATTTTGTGATAAGTATAAGTCTACTACCATGTCCGATATCCTGTCACATACTTTATCTGGATGTCCTTCAGAAACTGACTCGCTTGTAAATAAATAATTTTTATTTCGCATTTTTATATTTGTAAATTAGAAAGATAAAAAGATATGTAAATAAAAGTATATAAAAGATCAAATCATTTTTAATTTTATTTGATTTAATTAACGGTACCTCAAATTCAATATTTCCAGTTTCATTCCTACTTAATTGTTTAATTATTTCACCTTTATTATCAATTATAGCGCTTACTCCTTTATTTGCAGATCTTAGAAGAAAAGTATTATTCTCAATAGCTCTAAATAATGATTTAATAAAGTGCTGTTCAGGTCCGATAGACTCTCCGAACCAACCGTCCTCAGAAATGATTACTATTAGATTGGTTTCTTGATTAGATTTTTGTAATAAATCTGTAAAAATAACTTCGTAACAAATCATTGGTAATATATTTAAATTATCAATTGATATATTATTAATACTGTCACCTTTCAAATAAGACCCATGACCCTCTGTTATTTTCTTAAGACCAAAATTATTCATAAAGTTTTCAAAAGGTAGAAATTCGCCAAATGGAACAAGCTTTCTTTTATTGTACCTTTGAATTATTTCAAAATCATTATTTACCATTAACATGCTGTTATAAAACCGACCTGTATTTGGCTCGATTTTATTAACGCCAAAAATAATAAAATGCTTCTCAGAGAAATTTGCAGAAAAAAGCTTTTTAAAAAATTGAATATCATTATAGCTGTATCCACTAAAAACGCCCTCTGGCCAAATAAATAAAGTTTTTTTTTCTTTGTCTGGCTCACTATATCTTATTAATTTTTTAAGTCTTTCTTGTATTTGAGATTTATTGAGACCGTATTTTAGATCAAAGTTAGGAGATATAATTTTAACATATGTTTTGTTATCAATATCTGCTAATCTCTCTTTATTTTTGTTTATCTCGTAATTTCCAAATATATATAAAATAAATATCATAAAGCTAATTAAGGTTAGAAATATTAATTTTTTTATTAAATTGATCCTAAATAAAAAAATTATTGGAGAAGTAAATAAAGTTATTACTATTAAATTATAAGAATACAATCCAACAATATTTAGAATTTGCATAATCTCCGTTGACCACGAAGTGCTATAAGCCCACAAATTCCAGGGGAAACCTGTTAATAATTTAGCTCTTAAATAATCTGCAACAGCTAAACTGCCAGAAAAAATTAAAAGAGATGAAAAATCAAATTTAAGTAATGGTCCAACAAGATAAATAGTAAAAGCAAAAAATAAACTCAAGAATAAAGGAATAAAAATTAAAGCAAATGGGATTAATATCTTAAAATTATCATCAAATGTTAATGAATTTGTGATCCAAGATATACCAGATAAAAAAAACCCATAACCAAATAATAATCCAAATATAAATAAATTTTTTTTATATGGTTTTTTTCGATAAATACCTCTAGATTTTTTATTTATGTAAACAACAAAATAAAATAAAAGAGGTAAGATAATAAAATTGATTAACTTAAAATTAAATGGTGAAAAAGATAATGTTGCTAATGAACCAATTATTAATGGTATTAAATATAATATAAAAAGACGATTATTTAAAATTTTTTCAAGCATTAATTAAATTGATATAATTTTTTTCAATCTTTCTCATTTTTATATAGTCTTTCTCTTTTTTATGATCATATCCAAAAAGGTGGGTTAAACCATGGACCCATAAATTATTAAACTCAATTCTAAAATTTTTTAAAATATCTTTGCTTTTAATTTTGTCTAAATTTATTATTATATCACCTAAGTAAATATCTTTCTCTTTTTGTAATTTTTTTTTCAAGTCCTTTTTCGTTTGAAATGGAAATGACAAAATATCTGTAGATTTATTTTTTTTTCTAAATTTTTTATTTAATATTTTTATTTCTTCGTTGTCTGACAATAACAATGTACAAAAAATATTTTTTTTAGAATGTTTAGTATATTTAGAATTTAATTTATTTATTTTTCTATCAATATAGTTATTTGGATTTTTAATATAACGGTACCAATTAATATTGTTTACTATTACATTAATCTTTATCATCAGTGCTTTGATTTTGATAAGCCCTAATAATTTTTGAAACTAGTGGATGTCTTACAACATCATTATGGTCAAATTCAATAATTTTTATCTCTTCCAATTTTTTAAGAATGTTTTTAGATTTTATTAAACCAGAGTGTGATTTATTTATTAAATCTACTTGACTTGGATCGCCATTAACAACTAATTTGGAATTTTCACCTATTCTTGTAAGAAACATTTTAATTTGTGTCTCCGTTGCATTTTGTGCTTCATCTAATATAGCAAAACAATTTTTTAGAGTTCTCCCTCTCATAAAAGCTAAAGGCGCTATCTCAATTTCTCCAGTTTCAATTTTTCTATCAATTTTGTCCGCACCAAAAAGTTCATACAAAGCGTCATATAAAGGTCTTAAATAGGGATCAACTTTTTCTTTCATATCTCCAGGCAGAAACCCTAATTTTTCTCCCGCTTCTACAGCTGGTCTTGACAATATTACTCTATCAATTTGTTTTTCCATTAATAAAGTAATTGCTACTGAAACGGCTAAAAAACTTTTACCGGTGCCAGCTGGTCCGAGAGACATTACAATGTCATTTTCTTTTAATGCTTTAATATATTCAGACTGTTTTTCAGATCTAGCAATTACAGATTTCTTTGGAGTTTTAATTAATTGTTTAAAACTCTTAACATTTGACTCTTCTATCTCTAAATTTTTTTTCACAGATAAAATTATATCTTCTTTTTCAATAATTTTCGTTAAAAAATACTTATTCACTAAAAATTTAATAGCTTCACAAAAAACAGATATCTTTTCCTTATCTCCCTTGCACGTAATAGAATTTCCCCTAAAATAAACATCCGTTCTAGTTAATTTAGATAAATCTTTGAGATTTTGATCAAACTGACCAACTATGGCCATTAACATTTCATTGTCATTCACTGAGATATTCACTGTGTTTGGGTCTATTTTTTTTATTGTTAGACTCTGTTCAAGCTTACTTATTTCTGACATTTAATTATGCTGCATAATTTTTTTGACTATTTTCTGAAAGTAATTCTCCAAATAAAGTGTTTTGATTATAATTTGAAACTTTTACTTGCATTACTTCCCCTGATAAATCATCATCACATTCAACTACAACTGGATTTAAGTATTCATCTCTACCAAAATATTTATTTTTATTTTTCATCCTATTTTCAAATAACACTTTAACAATTCTATTTTTTAGTGATTTTTTATAATTTATTTTAATTTTTTCCGCAACATTTTGAAATACAAACAATCTTTCTTTGGCAACCTTGTCGTCTATTTTTGTTAAATTAAATGCAGGCGTTCCTGGTCTTGCGCTATATTTAAAAGAATACGAGTTTATAAAACCTATATCTTTTATTAATTTTAATGTTTCTTCAAAATCTTTTTTTGACTCTCCAGGATACCCAATTATAAAATCACTAGAGAATTTTATTCCAGGTTTTGCTTTTTTCAATTTTTCAATAATTTTTTTATATTCTTCAATAGTATGCTTTCTATTCATGGCTTTTAAAATTTTGTCTGAGCCGCTCTGAACTGGTAAATGTATTAAAGGCATTAATTTTTTACAATTTTCATGTACTTTGATTAAATCTTCTGTAAAATCTCTCGGGTGAGATGTTGTGTATCTTATTCTTTTTAAATCTTTAATTTCTGAAATTTTTAAAATTAAGTCTGAAAGTTTGTTTCTTTCAAAATTATAAGCATTGACGTTTTGTCCTAGTAAATAAATTTCTTTAGCTCCATTAGTTACTAGTTGCTTTGCTTCAATAAACAATTCTTTAGTTGAACGTGAAAATTCTGCTCCTCTTGTGTAAGGAACTACACAAAATTTACAAAATTTATCGCACCCCTCTTGTATAGTTAAAAATGAAGAAATATTATTATCTGAATTTTTTAGTTTTTTTAAATTCTCAAATTTTTCAATTACATCAAAGTCTGTAAAATTAATTTTTTCTGATTTTTTTTCTATATTTAAAATCATATCATTAATTTGATGATAAGACTGAGGACCAACCACTGCATCGATGTATTTTTCTTTTTTCAATAAAATATCCCCCTCTGCTTGTGCTACGCAACCAGTAATTATCACGATCGGTTTAAGCTTATTTCTAAATTGTTTTTTTAGCCTTCCTATATCGTGATAAACTTTTTCAGTGGCTTTTTCTCTAATATGGCAAGTGTTCAGAATATAGCAATCGGCTTCCGCTAAATCTTTAGTGGATTTATAATTTATTTTTTTTGTTAAATCTAAAATACGATTACTATCGTATTCATTCATTTGGCAACCAAAAGTTTTAATAAAAATTTTTTTCTGCAATTTATTTTTTAATTTTTGAACCGTAAAGTTCTAGTTTGTGATCGACTAATTTGTAACCTAACTTTTTTGCTACCTCGTTTTGTAGTTTTTCAATGTCTTTATCTACAAATTCTATTATTTCTCCACTATTAATATCGATTAAGTGATCATGATGTTCATCCAAAGATGGTTCGTATCGTGCTTTGCCACCCTTAAAATCATGTTTTTCTAGAATCCCTGACTCTTCAAAAAGTTTTACCGTTCTGTAAACCGTTGCAATACTAATTTTTTTATCAATTCCTGATACTCTTTTATGAAGCTCATCTACATCAGGATGATCCTTAGAGCCATAGACTTCTTTCGACTCAGATAAAACTTTAGCTATAGTTTTTCTTTGATCTGTGAGTCTAACACCCTTTTTTTGACACTTCTCTTCAATTGGATTCATAATTTAATTTAACTTATATATAAGGGTTTAATCAAATTTTTTTGTACTAAATTTTTTTTAATTAAAAGTTCAATATTACTAAGGTTAAATTGGCCAAGATCAGTATTTTTGTAGCCAAATATGTCAATATTTTTAGATAATTTTATTCCTTTTGCTACTGCTAGCGAAATTCTTATTGATGAAAAACTCCCAGGTCCACTATTAACAAGTATTGAAAAATTTCGATTAATATTTACTTTGTGTTTTTTGATCATTTTTAATATGTTCATGACTAGTTGATCGTTAGTGTTTTTTTTTTTATCAGGAGCATAAAAGAAAAACTCATTATTAACCTTTAACCCAATTTTATCATTATTGCCTATGCAATTTAAAATTAGAAAATCTTTTATCATATCTTTATTTGTATCTATTTTATTTTATCAAAACAATTTGTATTCCAATAATGAGACAAAAAAAATTGATGATTTTGGTATTATTTCTTTAATGTATCACAGGTTTGAAGAAAACAAGTACCCTTCAACAAATATTAGAATTAATGATTTTAATGAACATTTAGAAATCATAAAAAGAAATGAAATTAGTTTCGTTAATCCCTCCAATTTTGAACAAGAGCTTAAAGACAATAAAATACAAAGGAAGGTTCTTCTAACTATTGACGACGGTTTTTTGTCATTTTATGAAAATGCGTGGCCTATACTGAAAAAAAATAAAATACCTTTTATTTTGTTCGTAAGTACTCGTGAGGTAGGTGCTTTTAATTATATGAATTGGGATCAAATTAGAGAATTGAGTAAAGAAGATTTTGTTGAAATAGGAAACCATAGTCATTCACATGAGTATTTAATTGACGAAAGCAATGATGTTATAAAAAACGATATTAAAAAATCAATTTCGATTTTTGAAAATGAGTTAGGAAAAAATTCTATTTTTTTTTCGTATCCTTTTGGTGAAATCAGTATTGATTTTAAAAATATAATTAAATCTTTAGGTTTTAAATATGCTTTTGGTCAGCATTCTGGAGTAATGGATGAAACCAAAGATTATTATGAACTCCCAAGATTCCCAATTAATGAAAAGTATGGTGAACTAAAAAGATTTAACTCTCTAACTAAGACACTACCTTTTAAATATAAAAGAATTCTACCAGAAGAAAAATTCCTCCTCAAAGATAAAAATCCTCCTAATGTTAAAATAGAATTTTATGAAAATATTGTTAATCTTGAGTCTCTTAATTGTTATTCAAACGAGGGTAATAGGTGGCGTAAATCTAAAATAGAGTTCAAAAACGCCACCACACTTAATATAGATATAGATGAAAAATTTATCGGTGAAAGGGGAAGAATCAATTGTTCGCTGAGAGACCCTAGTGGGTTTTGGCGATGGTTAGGTGTTCAATTTGTAATCAGTGATAAATAATTTTAGGAACTAAGTTCAATTTTCTTAACAGAATTAACTAATTTTACAGGCTCGAAGTCTGTAAGTCTATTTTGTTTAATAATTTGATTTAGAATTTTTGTATATTCTGATCCCGTTTGTGCATAATTATTCAATGTCTCTGTAAGTTGAAGCCCTGCTATTTTTTTATTTTTTTCTCTTAGCGTTCGTCTTTTCTCTCTAAACTTTGAATAACTTTTGTGAGTATTGAGATTATTTTGATAAGCTTTTACTGAAGCTCTTAAAATAGGAAATTTCAATATTTTGTGATTTTTGTTACTTTCTCTATCTAACGGAGCTATACCTTGCCCACTCCATGTCCATTGGCCAAAAATTGCGTTTCCTTCTAAAGCAAATCTAGATGTACCCCATCCACTTTCTTTTGCAGCCTGAGCTAATGCTATAGAAGTTGGTATTATATCCATACGAACTAACAATTCTTCTAAATTACCTTTTTTAACTTTATACTCTAATAGTTTTTGTCTGATCCACTGTTTTTCTGAGTCTGTTGTATATTTTTTTTTGTATAAAAGTTTTAATTTTTCTCTATCCGCTAAAATTCTCTCGTTTTCTGCAACAATAAGTGGCAATACAATTTTAATGAAAGTTTCTTTTTTTAATTTTGTACTTTGTAATTCATCAAGATCTCTTGGAAATTGAGTGAAATAAATTGGTTTAACTAATTTTTTACTCCGTACCTGTCCTAAATCATATTCAACATCTTTAAAAAGGTTTAATACTGTTTCAGTCTTTAAATTTAAATTAGGTAGTGTAACTTCATCAACTTTTTTTCTTTTGACTTCTAGTTTTGGTTTTTCTTTAATTTCTGGTTTTTTAACTTCTTTTTTAATTTCTGGTTTTTTAACTTCTTTTTTAACCTCTGGTTTTTTTACCTCTTTTTTAACCTCTAGTTTTTTTACCTCTTTTTTAACTTCTTTTTTTTTTACTGAAGTTTCAGCAATTATATCATCATTTGAAAAATAGTTGATACCACTAAATGTTACAGTAGTTAAAATTGCAACTGATGAAATAATTATTATTACCTTTTTAGCTTTGCGTTGATCTAACTGTTGATTATAAATTCCATTAAATAGATCTGTAAATAAATCACCAAAAAAATCATATGTTACTTTACCAAGTTTTGGAATGATATTTAAAAAGTTTAGTCCTACATTTCCAATTTTTTTCCATATATCTTTTAATGTTCTTCCAATTTTTCTATTTGTATCAACTTTAAAGTTTTCTAGTCTTCTAAATGCTTTGTTTTTGTCTCTTATTTTATTTTCTTTATATTCTAATATATTGGATTTTAATTTTGTTACAGGTTTGAAGATATTGTCTCTTAAAAAATTGGATTTAAAATCTTTAGGAATAATAATTTTATTTTTTTTTAATATAAGTTCTAGCTGGCCAGAAGTTAAATTTTTTCTACTTCTCTCATAATCTTTTATTTCTTTAACGTCATATATATAAGCAAGTTCTATTAGCTTATCTCTATAACTTAATTTTTTTTTCATTGTATTGCCTCAACCGAATTTACCTCTTTAACATAATGTTTTAAAAGATTTTGAACTCCTTGTTTTAAAGTCATCAAAGAGCTGGGACAACCAGAGCAGCTTCCCTGTAACTGAACTTTTACCACACCGTTTTCAAAAGATTTAAATTTTATATCTCCACCATCTCTTGCCACAGCTGGCCTTATTTTGGTATCTAAAACTTCAATTATTTTATTAACAGTTTCATCATTATTTTTAGTTTTTTTTGAAGAATTTCTTATTTCTTTTAAAATAGGATCTTTATTTTTCTCAAAATAGTCATTTATATGAGAAATGACCATTGGTTTAAGTTCATTCCAAGAAACATCCTTATTTTTTTTTACTGTTAAAAAATTTTCTGATAACAAAATTAATTCTACGCCTTTAAAATTTAATAATTCTTTTACAAATGGTATGGTAACATCATCTGAATTCTTTTTTTTAAATTCCTCTGTTCCTATAGACGAGATTTTTTTTTCCGATAAAAACTTTAAGGAGTCTGGGTTAGGTGTAGTTTCTGTTTGTATCATAAAGAATTTATATTATATCAACCCCACTTTTTCACGTATAATTTTTAAGTTCTCCTCAGCAATTATATTAGCCTTTTCACTCCCTTTTTTAATAATATTTTTTAAGTGTGACTTGTCTTTCATCAATTTTTGAATTTCTTTTCCAACTGGAGTTATCTCGCTAATTAAGACTTCGGCTAATTTTTTTTTCAAAAGAGAGTACTCTTTACCAGCCATTTCTGTAATAATCTCTTTTAAACTGCTTTTAGTCAATTCTGAATAAATAGTTAAAAGGTTTAAAGCTTCTGGTTTATTTTCTAGTGACTTTATTTCTCCAGGAATAGAGTCGGAGTCAGATTTAGCCTTTTTTATCTTTAAATTAATTTCATCAGCTGAATCTTTTAGATTTATTCTTGAATAATCAGATTCTTCAGACTTACTCATCTTTTTTGTTCCATCTCTTAAACTCATTATTCTAGAAATATTTTTAGGTATTAATGGTTCTGGTAAGGGAAAAAAATCTCCACAATTAAAATCTTTGTTAAATTTTTGAGCTATGTCTCTAGATAATTCTAAATGTTGTTTTTGATCTGCTCCAACTGGAACATGAGTAGCTTTGTAAAGCAAAATGTCAGCTGCCATTAAATTTGGATATATATAAAGCCCCACACTAGCTTTTTCTTTATCAGATCCAGCTTTATCCTTAAACTGAGTCATTCTATTTAACCAGCCAATTCTTGAAACACAATTTAAAATCCAAGCAAGTTCCGCGTGACCTGAAACTGAGGACTGATTAAAAATGATACTTTTATCTGGATTCAAACCTGTTGCTAAAAAACTTGCTGTGGTTTCTAACACATTATCGTGTAAAAGATTAGGATCTTGAAATACGGTAATAGCATGCAAGTCAACAACACAATAAATACATTCCATCTCATTTTGTAATGAAACGAAATTTTTGAGCGCTCCTAAATAATTTCCCAAATGGAGGTTTCCTGTTGGTTGCACTCCTGAAAATACTAATTTTTTTTTACTCATTAATTTGTTTTATAATTTTTAAATTTTAATATTCCCAATAAATAACATGATATTAAATAAAACATACCTACAAAACTTACAATTGATATTAAATAAACAGCTTTATAATTATAACTATAATTCAAATAATTTGCGAACTTGTTCAAAGAAAACATCAATATAAACGACATTACTGTTGTCGAAATCAATATCTTTATAAGATTTATAATTAATTTATTTTTTACTAATAAAATTTTTTTATTATTTAATAAATAGATATAAATAAAAACTCCAAACCATGTTGAAATCGAGGTCGCTATTGGAATAATTATGAATCCAATTTTGTTAAAGAAACTGACGCTAATAAAAATATTTAAAAGAACAATAAATATAGAAATATAAAATGGTGTTTTAGTGTTGTCTCTTGCAAAAAAGAAATTAGATAGAATTTTAATTAATGCAAATGCTGGTACACCATATCCAAAAAACTTTAGAGCTGCAGCTGTCATTTCTACATCATTAAGAGAAAAAGTTCCGTATCCAAATAATGCATTTACTATTTCATTTGAAGCTAAAATTATTCCAAAACTTGCAGGTATTGAAAAAAGAAGTGAAAGCTCAAAAGATTTATTTTGTATATCTGAAATTTTTTTTACGTTTTTCATTTTGAAAGCTTTAGATAGAACTGGTAAAGAAACAGTTCCAACTGCTATTCCTGCAATAGCAAGATTAATTTGATATACTCTATCAGCATAATATAAATAAGATACTGCACCTGATTGAAAAGAAGCTATAATTGTTCCAACTAAAATATTTATTTGAGTAACTCCTGAAGATAAAATACTCGGTAATAGTTTTTTGAAAAAAAATTTTACTTTATTGCTTAAAGTTAAATTAAAATTAAAAGCAGGATTGTAAAATTTTTTAGTTACATAAATTAAAAAAAATAATTGAATAACCCCGGCTGTAGTGACTCCATAGGAGAGTTGTTTTGCATAATCTAACCCCTGTAAGTAAGAGTAGACTAAACTAAAAATTAAAACTACATTTAAGATGATAGGAGATGCAGCTGCCGCGGCAAATTTATTGTTCGAGTTAAGAATTCCTGAAAAAAAAGAAGATAGACTTACAAATAATAGAAATGGGAATGTAATTCTTGTAAGTTCAATAGCTAAATTAAATTTGATTTTATCTTCTAAAAAACCTGGTGCAATTATGTAAATTAAATATGGAGTAAAAATCTCTACTATCGTAACTATAAACAATAAAATTAATATTAAAGAACTGAAAACATCGTCAGCAAACTTTTTTCCCTTTTTTTTATCCTCTATTTTGGCGGAAGTATAACTAGGTATAAACGCTGCATTAAATGTTCCTTCAGCAAATAATCGTCTAAAAGTATTAGGTAATCTAAATGCTACAAAAAAAGCATCGGCATAGATTGATG
>MDTA01137582.1_pt1 | contig 11021 bp, 9 predicted proteins | sample 811151 | NCBI WGS metagenome assembly MDTA01 (sample SAMN05326648, study PRJNA326480) | marine metagenome | isolation source: seawater | place: Indian Ocean: South | collected 2010 | reverse complement strand
ATTTTTCAGTCATTTAGGCATTAAGTATGAAGAAAATATACAAAAAACATCTGAAAAATTACTTCATCAACTCGGCTTAAATATTGAAGAAAATCTTAAAGATAATGGTGATCAAAATTATATCATCTCTAAGTCTGATTAAAACCAATTCTCTACAGTATAATGGTGGACGCTGGGGGATTTGAACCCCCGGCCACCTGGTTGCAAACCAGGTGCTCTTCCAAGCTGAGCTAAGCGCCCTACGAGTCAACGGATACACAAGGGGTTCTTGAGTTCAACCGTTCAAGATTCTAATCCTTATTCGATTTCATTAGCTCTGTACCTACAAAAAATGCACATAATAAAGAAATAAAAATTATTAATTCTAGAACTTGTTCTTTAGCACTTCTTTCTATTATTTCTTCTTCACTATTCCCTGTAGGTAGGTTCTCATCTACTTCATGGATATCTGGCGCGAAATTAACATAGAAGTTCACCAATGTAATTTTAGTTGTTTCATTCGTAGATTGATTAATCTCTTTTATTTCATGTATCATCGAGATATTTCCTGGTAAAAGTCTGTTTGAAGGATCTAATAGAATTAATGCTTGCTGCTCACAATCTGGATTTACTTTTTCACCAGTTTCATTAAGTTCACAAGAGCTTGACATCCAACTCGTTTCGAAGTCATCAATCCCCTCGAATAAGCCATCTTGATCTGCATCTACTAAAATTCTATGTGTTACATTTTCTCTATTGTCTACATTTCTAAAAAATAATGTATCTGTTTCAACCAATACTCCCTGATTTACAGAAGGAGGAGTCAAACCATTTTCTTTGATTAAAATATTGTATTCTTTTTGGTCATGTGCACAAGCAATTGATGATGATAAAAGAGTAAATAATACTCCAATTACAATCGCCCGATGGTATCTCACAGTCCATCCCATGCACTCCGATGACTTCAACATGACTGGTTGCTTCCGACCTACATGGATAACCGTAGAGTTGCTTTAGCAGGCGTCCTAATCTTCTTTTTATTTACAGCTAGTGTAGCTGCAATTTTCCTTTCCGATGAGACTTCTGAATCAGTAGAGGGTAACTTTTCAATTATTGATCCACTCATGCAAGATGAGGGGCATGATCATAGAAATGCTAGCCAGCACATAATGTATACAGATAATATTCAACCAATTTCTTTTAATCAATTGACTGCACCTGGGAATGCTGAAGTTCAGGTTGCGGAATCTCCAGATGGTGGCACATATGCATATATCGCTGGCTGGTCAGAGATGCATATTGTAGATGTTACAAATCCAGAGAATACTACCGTTACTGGAGTTTATGTGGATCCAAATACTCAAGTCTTAGATGTAAAATATTTACAGTATAATGGAGATGAATATGTAATAGTACAGAATCAGTTAGTAGATCCAGGTAATGCAGATCCAAACGTTGGTGAATGGGGAGATCCTGCTCAAGTTACAGTAACTTTAATTGATGTTTCAGATAAATATAACCCAACCTATGTCGATGCATGGTATGATGCTGATCATCCAAGTGGTCCTCATAATTTGTATACTCATATGATTGATAATGAGTGGTATATCTTTGTTGCAAATCCTGATTATGAGCAGTGCGATATTGGTCAAGGTGATGCATGTGGGGGAATTACAATAGCCCATCTTAATTTCGATGGTCCAAGTGATAGCCCTCGAATTCTCAAGGTTGGTGAAGCAGAAGTTAACTGGCAAAATACATTAGGTGGCTGGATATATATTCATGACATGACTGTACAAACTTGGCCAGGAGAAGATCAACAAGACCCTAGATATGGTAAGACGTATATTTACGGCGCATATTGGGAAGCCGGGTTAAGAATATTCGATGTCAGTGATGTTCCTCACCCACAGAACTCACCAATAGAATATGCATTTATTGCCGGCGGATGTGCTGCAACATTAGGTACTCAACTAACTTGTAATTGGAGAGCCCCAGAGGTTGGTCAATGGATGGAGTTTGCAGACCTTGATGAAGACGGGCAGATTGATTGTGGATGTACAGGGAATGAGAATGGAGGCAGAGCTTCATACATTCATTATGCAGAGCCAATGGATGAAATGGTTGATGCTTCTCATTTAGGTTATCCAGCAGGTAAAATGCATTTAACATTCCTTGCAACTGAAGTTTTAGAGACCACTGTGGGAACAGGTCTTGGATATTTGTTAGATACGACTGAGTTTGAAATGTTAAATGGTCAAGTCAGATTCCTACCAAAAATAATTCATAGTTGGGAGATTCCTTTTGCTGAACAACATCATATTCCTGGTGGTGAAGAATGGTTACTTTTCAGCCCTCATAATTCAGATGCGCAAATTTTCGAAACCAATTCAGCACTGGGCTTACCCGATCAGAGCCTCGGTGGTAATTGGGATGGTAGAATTTATCTTTCTAGTTACCATGCAGGATTATGGATAATCGATATTGAGACTCTAATGTTAGAAGCTCTAAATCCGGATTTGAATAGAACTGAAGTACATTCTGTATCCACTATTGGGTATCATTTACCTCATGGACAAGATGGAATTCCTCTTTCAAGCTCATACTATGACTTTGGTTGGACTCCATTTATTTGGGCTGCAGAATATCATAATGGATATACATATCTTTCTTGCATTACAACGGGATTATATATTGTTCAATTGGATATAGATAAACCGTATCACGTCAGTTAATTTCTAACATCACCACCGCAGCATTCACAAGTAGAAGTTAGTGTGAAATAATAAGTACGAGGTTTTGCGATGTCACGGATTTCTAATTTTCCAATGTTTCTTATGGTTTTTCTAATGCTAATAACTCCCTTATCCGGGTGTATGTCGATGCTTGGAGATGATTCCTCTGATGAAGAGGCAAATGTGGAATGGATTGATCCTGTAACAGAGATTGAAGATGAAAATCACTCACATAATGATCTGCTAGCTCACAGATTATCCACTGCCAATGCAAAACTAATCGATTATCATAATCTTAATTGCGATGGAAACGAAAAACCTCCTGCTGAATTAGATAATGTTACAGGAAGACCTTGCTCAGATGAATACAAGAATGTAGGCCCTACTCCTGGAGATAACTCTGAAATAACAATTGAAGGTAATTTCATGGAAGATTGTGAAATATATGCTGACGGAACTGGTGGATGTTACGCTTATGTTTCAAGTTACAATCAATTTGAGATTCTCGATATTAGTGATCCCAATAACATAAAAATGCTTTCTACTTATTATGCAGAAATAGCTAGAATGATTGATATCAAGGTCACTAAAGATAACAATTGGGTTTTAGTTAATCATGAACTAACAAACAGTGAACTTGATCCTATTCCAAATGATGATGATGCTAATAGTGGAGCAAATCGAATGGATGTGATTTATGTTGGAGATAAAACTAGTCCGGTGAAGGTTGCAGAATGGAATAATCCTCCTGCAGGATTCCATAATCAAGATTTGGCAATTTATTGCGATTGGAACCCTACTTTTGATCCAGTCAATCAGTGGGATGAAGCAGATTGTCATTTGTTCCTTTTCGGAGCAGATCCTTATCCAGAAATGGTCGAGGGTAGCAGTGGTACATTCTACAAAGGAACTCAAGTATTTTACGTTCCAAGAGGTTTTACTTCGTGGGATCCTAATCAAAATGAAGAACAAGAAAATTCTTCTGATCGCGAAATAGTTCGCTGGGGAGGTTACACTCCAGAGCCATACACTACCTGTGGTGGTTCAATATTCAATCATGATAATGTTTACTTTGTCCATCCTATAACACAGCAGAGATTACTTGCAGTTTCTTATTGGGGTGCTGGTTTGAGATTAGTAGATGTTAGTACTCCTCCTCAAGTTCCAGATCCTTTAGGAATTAATTGGCCTCCTGAGGTCGGTCGTTGGATGGGCTGCCCATCTGCTGATGATGGATGGTATGGTCCAGAAGGTGGTGGCCATGCAAATATGGATGCTGACGAATGGCTCGACGCCAATCAAGGAAATGATAACATCCATTATGCAGTTCCAAATGATTACTTAATTTGTTCAGGAATAAGTGTATTCGATCCTGTAGAAAATTGGCCATCTAACTGTGGAACTGGATTTGAAGACCCAGTCTATGGAGTTAACTGGAGACACTACACATACATTGCTCCTGAATACGGTTCCAATGAGAATCATACCGGTTACGTATGGACAATTGATACAACAGATCCTGCAGAACCTTTCTTAGTCTCAAAATGGAAGCTTCCTGGAGAGGGAATGAAAGGAAATGGTTCACATCCACAGCATTGGATACCTGGTGGATATATTTTCAGTCCGCATAATGGCGATACTGGCCCATCAGGGCATGTATACTACACTCACTATCATGCTGGAGCTTGGGTAACTGATCATGGTGATATTTGGGATGAAATAGTGTGGGAAAACGGAGTTCCAGAGCCGGATAGAGGATTCCAAGCAATTTCAGAATTAGCCGAAACTAAGACCATTGGCTATTATCTTCCAGCCGGTCCACCTTGGATTGATGATCCAGCCACTGAAATGGGGTATGATATGGCGGATTGCTGGGCATCTTGTATGATTCCATTTAATTGGGGATTACAATATGACCCTAGAGGATTCGTTTTCGTTTCAGATATGGTCACAGGAGTCTATGTTGTTCAATTTGACGAAGACTATGATCCAAGATTTGATTATCCACCACTATGGGATTCTGAATGAATTGATTAGGTGAGTTCGATGAAAAATGTTTCAATTGTAGTTTTTGTCATTATTTTATTCATCAATCCAATAGTTGATGCTCACGGTGCCAATACGTTCCAATTTATCATGAGAAATGGCTCAATCCAACCAGATGATGCCCAAGTAACACAAAATGATAGTATAATTTTCAACAATGTTGTCATGGACTTAGAAAGAACAATTGAGATGGAGAATCCTAAAAATTCCACTCATAATTGGTCTTGTACTGCTCAACCTTACAATAGTACAGGAAATGAGGATGAATGCCAATTATGGTTAGACCCTCTGAACTGGTCCGCAGGTAATTATCAAGCGTTGGTATACTCTAATGGTTCACTTTGGCACACCATAAATATCACAATTATTCTAGATAATCACAATGAAACAACTCCCAATTTCGTATTGCCAAGCGGTAATTCTGGTAACGAAGTTTCAAATTCTTCAGAATCAAATATGATACTCCTTTGGGTTGGATTAGTTCTTTTTGTTGTAGCAGCAATCAGTCGAATTGTAAAAAAGGGACGGACATAGAGGATATACGGGAGTAGTGGCTAAAATGTCGAGAAATTTGTTTGCAATTTTAATGGCTCTATGTTTTGTCACTTCTGGTTGTATAGGTAATCAAGAAGTAGATATTTTCTATGGCGAAGATATTTCTCCTTCAATTCCTGCCGAAGATTTCACCTTAACAGATGAAGAAGGTAATGATTTTAATTTCTATGATTATGAAGGAGATGTTGTTGTTGTGGCATTCCTTTTCACTCGTTGTCCGGATGTTTGTCCAGTAGTCAGTGCCAATTTAGCTTATGTTGCTCAATTGCTAGGTGACCTTTATCGAACTGAGGTGCAGATTCTAACCGTTACAGTAGATCCTTGGACTGATAATTCATCTGTTCTGGATAACTATTCAAATGCTAGAGGATTAGATTGGCCCCATCTAACCGGAGAATTGGAGGTAATTGAACCAGTTTGGAGAAATTTCGAGGTAGGTCTAGCAACTTATGATTCAGACTTAGACGGTGATGGAGTTGCAGATGGATTTGATACATGTGCAAATACTACTGCTGGTGAAGAAGTAGATAATGAAGGTTGTAGTGAATCTCAAAAAGAACCTAGCCAGGTACAAACCATGCATCATCCACTTAGCTATTGGGTAGATCATACTACGGGGACAATAATCGTTGATAGAGAAATGAATCAGCGAGTTTGGTGGGCAGATAATGCCTGGAATGCAGAACTTGTTCTTGAAGATATTAAATTACTATTAGATGAATAAAGTGGTGTTTTGATGAAAAAGATACTTGTTATTCTAATTGCATCATGTTTATTTTTCTCTGGTTGTTTACAGTCAACAAATAATTTAGAATTGTATGGTACAGAATACAAAAACCCCCCAGATGCACCTGATTTCACATTATTGAATCAGGACGGTGAATCAGTTACGCTTTCTGATTATTACGGTAAGGTAGTAGTAGTCGCTTTCATTTATACATCTTGTCCAGATATTTGTCTTGCAATTTCAGCTAATTTGGCTTGGGTACACCAAAACTTAGGTGAGTATTCCGGTGATGTTGAAATTTTATCAATTACTATTGATCCTGCGAGGGATACAGTGGAAAGATTTGCTCAATGGACTGAGGCAAATGGGTACGAATGGGACCACCTTTCAGCGGAAAACCCCTCCACTCTAGTAAATGTCTGGAACAGTTGGAATATTGTTGTTGATAATGACCATATTGAAGCCAGTCAGCCTCCGGATGAATCTACCAATAGATTTTCAATCCTTTATCCTGATAATTCCTCCACAGTTATTGATACTCCTTGTCGCGGCGAGATATCTGAAAATAGATGCTACATTGATGGAGATGATTTTGCAGACTATGTATTCAATAATGCAAATATTACTTATAATTTAACTCATAATGAAGGAACTATTGGAGACTGGACAACTAACTCTAGTTGGTCATGGTTACTTCATTATTGGGACAATCTCAATCAAACTTGGTCCCTCTCAGAATCTCAGAATATTTCTTCTATTGACGTTGAGATAAATACTCATTTGGCATGGGTTTCCAGTAATTCCAATCTATCAAGTCTTTCACCAGGAGTTGACTGTAATGGAAAGGGATGGATTATGGGATCAGGTTCTAGTGCACATTGTATGTGTGATGAAGGATATGAAAGACCCGATGGAAATTGGCTAGGATGTATGGTTATTGGAACAGAAGATAGAAACTCTTCAGACTCAATTAATCCTCATGAAGTATCTTTAGGTGAGTACGGAGTTGGTCATTCTACAGTCACGTTTATTCTTGATAAAGAAACTAGGAAGAGAGTTGCTTGGACTGGAATTAACTGGGATGTTCAAGAGTTTCTTCTTGATATCAAAGCTCTTTCTTCCGAATAAAAATACGTATATAACTAATTTTACTTGAGTTGATTATTGCTATTGTTTAATAGCAAACTGATAACACACTATATCATGAGAGGTTCGAAGAATGATGATGAAGGAGCCGCAAGATCCCTTTTCTTAGCCGGATTAATGATTGGTAGTGTTTTAGTTGGAGGACTTTTCTATGACTTTGAATCGGATGGTGTTAATCTTGCTCCTGTAATTGATTCTGAGATTCCTGATAGTATCTTGATTGGAAGTTTAGATTCCCTCTATGTTTCAGTAAGTGATGAAGACATGTCATCTCTACAAATTGAAGCGACTCTGGACGGTTCTCCTTTGAATATTGAACCGAATAGTACAGGAGTAATTGTTGTAGATATTTCTGAGACTGGTGTTGGTTCTCATTCTTTCAAGATAGTTGTTACCGATTCTTTAGGCCAAGAATCAAGACTTTCATCCACATTTTCAATACATTATCCCTATGAAGACCCTACAATTATGATATTAGAAAATAACGAATTGAGTATTTCTGAAGGAGAATCAGTTACAATAAATGGTACATTGGTTCATCCAAATCTTGGAACATGCGATTTAGTTTGGTCAGATGGAGATGTTAATCAATTCAGCCTCAAATTACCATTTTCAGAAAGTGGGACATTTTCTTGGGGTCCTTCCATAATTGAGTCCAATGTATCTATCTCAATACTGGGGGAATGCGGTACTTGGGAAATTTCTTCTGACCTTGAAATTATAAATATCAATATTATTGACTCTGTATTAGGATGTACTGATTCAACAGCCAATAATTTTGATAGTGCTGCTACAGAAGATGACGGTACTTGCACCTACAGTCAAGAAGAAGTATTCGGATGTACTGATTCAACAGCTAATAATTTTGATATTGCTGCTACAGAAGATGATGGCTCATGTAGTTATCATCAACCAACCAGATTGAAGATTCTCAGTCTTCACGGAGGTGGAGAAAGCGTATCTGATTTTGAATCTCAACCAGGTATGCAAGATTTGATGGAAGCTCTTCCTGATTTCGAGTTTATTTTTGCCGAAGCTCCTGAAGATGGTGGAGTCTGGGTCCGCGATCCGCCTGACGGTAAAGAGCAAGGAACCGATGACCCAATGTGGGCAGATACATCGATAACTTACTTAGATAATTTCATTGATAGTAACGGTCCATTTTATGGAATTCTTGGTTATTCACAGGGTGCCGCAATGTCAGTAATCTATCTTGCATATTCTGATGTTCAATTTGAAAAAGTAATCTTGTTTAATGGTTATCTTGAAACCGGACATCAAGGAGTTAATCAAACAATTGAAGTTGAGGCACCTTTTGATTCACCAGCACTAGTTTTTGAAGGCGAGGGTGACGATTGGTTTGGATACGGTTCCACAGAATTAGTGAATGTATTTTCTAATGTGACACATTTAGTTGGTGATGCGGGACATCATCTTCCTTATTCATCGGATAGAGAGTTTGATAATGTCGTATCATTTTTCCTTGAGGGAATTAAATATGGTTGTACAGATCCTAGTGCATCTAACTTCGATCAAGAAGCGGATTTAGATGATGAATCTTGTAATTATGGGGATCCAAATGGGAATGAAGAACAGTCTATTGAAAATAACTTAGTTACAATTCCTTGGAAATCAAATCCTCCAAGTAGTGGAATTATTATTTTCTCAATGTTAATCTTAATTTTCAGAACAAGATTTTTCTTCAAAGAATTGGCATTCGACTTAATCGCTCTAAGTCGGGTTGGTAAAGTTCACGAATATCGTCTAACTCCAGAACTAGCATAGCTAACCTTTCCAGGCCCATTCCCCAGGCGCAAACAGGCCATTCGCTACCAAGAGGTTCTGTTACTTCTGGTCTAAAAATTCCAGCACCACCCAATTCTAACCATTTACCTCTCCAATATACCTCTACTTCCACACTTGGTTCAGTGTATGGGAAATATGCTGGCCTAACTCTTACATTAGGATAGCCCATTTTTGAATAGAATGTTTTCAAAGTTGAGATTAACATTGGTAGACTCGCATTCGGCTCATGAATTATTCCTTCGATTTGATGAAATTCGGGTAAATGCGTTCTGTCGATTGTTTCTTGCCTGAATACTCTTCCAATTCCAAATACACGTGAGGGGCTCACTGGATTTTCCGCGATATATTTCACAGTATTAACAGTTGTATGAGTTCTTAATAGTCCTTTTTTCGCCTCTTCTTTATCAAATTTTGAACCCCAACCTAAACTTCCAGTATCGTGCCCATTTTCATGAACTGATGCCCATAATTCTAACATTTCCTCAGGAATATCTATTTTTTCTGGCTCATCAAGATAGAAAGTATCTTGCATAGTTCTTGCTGGATGTGATTGAGGAATAAAAAGAGCATCCATATTCCAACCTGCTGATTGAACATAATTTCCTTCTATTTCTGAGAAAACCATCTCTAAGAAAACCGACCTTATCCTTTCAATTAGAGATTGCATTGGATGTGGTCTTCCTCCGACAGGAATGGGAGTTTCTGCATTGATATCAAATTCTTTGTATGATGCGTTTTTCCAACCTTCATTTTGTAAAAATTCTGGGGTAATCTCTCCAATTAGTTGAACTTCTTCTAACTCATTTTCAGAAATATTAATCCCTTTTTCGGTAAGTTTCCATTCTCTTACAATATTTTCTTCGATATTAATCAAATTCTTTCTGCCAGAAAAATGTTCAATTAATCCTTTATCTAAATCATTGTAATCTAATTTTCCCATAGATATTTTTTTAATAAAATCAACCCGTTCAGAAATTTTTATTGTAATTTCTTCTTCGTTAACAAAAGTAAAAATTCCTTTTTCAATAGATACCCCTATTGATTTCAACAGTCCTATCCCGGGCCCAGCTTCATGTCTCTCAAAACCTGCTTTGAATAATTCATTCATTGTCCTATTTTTTTCTTTTTGTGAAAGTATCCACTCCCAAATTCTTTTCTCAAGTAACTCATTTTCCAAGGCATTAAGTCCTTCTGAACCCAGAGTAATAAATTTCAAATGTCTCTCAGTAGTTTCTACAAATTCGTGTTCATCTAGTGATTTTCCAGCACCAGCAACGTGAACTTGATCTTTCCATTTTGTGATTTCTAATATCTCTTCAAGAGTCCAAATATGATTTTCTTTAGAACGCATACAACGTAGCATTTTTTTCTCATTATTTCCTAGTGTCATAGGTCCCCTCCTTAAACATCGAAAGAGTGATTACTCTTGATGGTTGCTTAAAGTAGTAATCATTCTTCTTCTTCATACCAAAGTGTGATTAGACAATCTGGGCAATCAAAACTCTTCGGTTTAACCCCCTCTTCCCAATAGATGTTACCACATTTCCCACATAATATTGAAGTTCTAATAGGTTCAATTAGCGTAGTATCTATTCTGTACATCACTCTCCCAGATTCAGGCATTTGAGTTTTATCAGGTTCCCATGATAAAATTTCTTCACTATTAACACTATTTTCATCCTTGTACATTAAACCAAGAATTAGTAGAACTAGTCCCAATACAGAAATTGGTGCTGCAATAGATAGAATGAGTGAGGATTCTCCTGAGGAAAATAATAGTAAACTTCCAAGTAAAATACACAACCATCCAGAAATTACGATATTTAATTTCATGTAGCTCCGTTGAGGATAATCACCCCCTTCTCTTTCCATGTATTGGCGTAGATGGTTTTACCCATCAATTCACCGGATAATTTCATGATTACAAGGTGTAGGGTTCAAATGTTAAACGTCCTCGGCGATTCAAGCCTCAGTAGCTCAGCTTGGTAGAGCATCTGATTTGTAATCAGACGGCCGAGAGTTCGAAT
>MDTA01032465.1_pt1 | contig 11021 bp, 16 predicted proteins | sample 811151 | NCBI WGS metagenome assembly MDTA01 (sample SAMN05326648, study PRJNA326480) | marine metagenome | isolation source: seawater | place: Indian Ocean: South | collected 2010 | reverse complement strand
TATTTTAAAAAATTCAATAATTGTGTTTTAGTTTTTATAAAGGACACTAATTTAAAGTCAGTTTCTCAAACTCTAAAAGACTATAAAAACAAAAATTTTTATAAAAAAGGAAAAGATAAATTAATTAGAAACTATGGTATTGGTGCCCAAATTATTAAAGATCTTAAGATTAAGAATATGATATTGATATCAAAATCACCAAAAAAAGTTATTGGTTTAGATGGTTATGGTATAAGAATAACTAAACAGGAAATAATTTGATGAAAAAAAAATATTTAATTGTTATTGCTGATTATTATCAAGATATTTCAAATGGTCTTCTTAATAGTGCTTTAAAAACTCTTCCAAAATTAAGTTTAATAAAGATTATTAAAGTACCCGGTGTATTTGAAATACCAGTTACTATTTCAAAAAATATTAAAAAATATGATGCATTTTTGGCATTAGGTTGTGTGATTAAAGGTCAAACACCGCATTTTGATTTTATTTCAAATGCTACAACTAATGCAATAATGGATTTAAGTGTTGTGAGTAAAAAACCAATAGGAAATGGTGTGATAACATGTCTTAATAAACAGCAGGCTAAAGATAGAAAAAAAAAGGGTGAAGAAGCAGCAAGAGCTGTTATTTCTGTGTTATCGCAAAAATGAAAACTCATTTTAGTCCAAAAAATAATCCACGAGTTATAATTATTCAAAAATTATATGGAAGATTTTTCAATGAAGATGAAGATTTATCATTTCCAAAACATCGCTTTAAGAAATTTATTAAAGATGTGGTATTAGGGTCCATAGAGAGAAATGAGCTTATTAAAGATGAGTTAGAAACTAAACTAGGAGATGAATTTTCTTTTCAAAATTTAGATAAAGTTTTTCAAATCATACTAACAGCAGCCACTTATGAATTTTTATATAAACCAAATCTTTCAATTAATATTATTATCAAAGAATATTTAAATTCATCAAATTTTTTTCTTGAAGATTCACAAACTAAATATCTTAATGCTTTATTAGATAATGTGGGAAAAAAATTTAGATCAAACAATGCATGAATTTGAGTTAATTAAGAAATATTTTTCTAAAATAGCCAAAAAAAATAAATATTCTCTAAATTTGAACGATGATGTTTTTTTTGATAAACACAAAGGTGTTGTCATTTCAATAGACACATACAATATTGGTACACATTTTTTAAACTTTAAATCACCTGATCTTGTAATAAAAAAGATTCTAAGATCTTCCATTTCCGATTTAATTTGTAAAGCTGTAGATCCTAAATTTTATTTTATCGCTGGTTCTGGAAATAAAAAGACTTTTACTAAACAAAATTTATTTAAAATTTCAAAATCTCTTTCAGCAGAAAACAAAAAGTTTAATATTAATTTATGTGGTGGTGATACTACTTTTTCAAATAAACTTAGTTTCACCATCACATCTATGGGCTATTCTGATAAAATAATTTATCGAAATAATGCAAAATTAAATGATGATATTTATGTTACTGGTAATCTAGGTGATAGTTTTTTCGGACTTCAAATACTAAATAGGAAAATTAAAGTTAATAAAAAAGATAATAATTTTTTTGTTAAAAAATATTATTTACCTGAATTACCAATAAAATTAACCAAATATCTTTTAAAAATTGCAAATACTTCAATTGATATTTCTGATGGATTAATTCATGATTTAACAAAAATGCTTAATAGACAAAATTTATCATTTTCAATTAGTGAAAAAAAAATTCCTATTTCACAAAATTTAGACAAATTAATAATTGGCAAAAAATTAAAAAAGATAAATTTGATATCCAATGGGGATGACTATCAAGTATTATTCACTGCCGATCCTGCAAAAGCAAGAATCATTAAAAAGATCTCTCAAAATTTAAGAATTAAGATTACTAAAATTGGTAAAATTATATCTGGTAAAAATAGATCTGTAATAATAAATGAAAAAAATGAGCAAATACGAGCTAAATACAAAGGTTATATTCACCAGTTTTAAAAGTTAATTATTGTCTTTTTCAGCTTTTTTTGTATTGTCCGGGCTTAAAATTTAATAACCAACAAACTTAAGGTAATTATGAGCTCATCTGTAGAAACAATTCTTTTATATACAATAGGAGCTGGTTTTTTATCCATCGTTTATGGATATTTTACTGGTAAGAATATTTTAAATTCAAGTGCTGGAAACGCGAAAATGCAAGATATTGCATCTGCAATTCAAATTGGTGCTAAAGCTTATTTAGCAAGACAATATAAAACAATTGCAATTGTTGGTGTTGTTGTTTTGGTTATTGTTAGTGTTGCATTTAGCCCATTAGTTGGTTTGGGTTATCTGATAGGTGCCGCTCTATCTGGAATTGCTGGATACGTGGGAATGTTAGTCTCTGTTCAAGCAAATGTAAGAACTGCAGAGGCTTCAAGAAAAGGTTTGGCACAAGGACTTTCAGTTGCATTTAAATCAGGAGCGGTAACTGGAATGTTGGTGGCAGGTTTAGCATTACTTGCCATTGCTGTATATTACTTTCTATTGCTAAAATTCAATATTGATGAGAGAGAAATTGTAAATGCACTTGTTGCTCTAGGTTTTGGTGCATCATTAATTTCAATTTTTGCTAGACTTGGTGGAGGTATATTTACAAAGGGAGCAGATGTTGGTGCTGATTTAGTAGGAAAAGTTGAAGCTGGTATTCCTGAAGATGACCCAAGAAATCCAGCAGTAATAGCTGATAACGTTGGTGATAATGTAGGTGATTGTGCGGGTATGGCGGCAGATTTATTTGAAACTTATGCAGTTACAATAGTAGCTACAATGGTTTTGTCATCTATTTTTTTCATTGGAGATATAAAAATGATGATTTATCCATTAACAATTGGTGGAGCATGTATTTTAACATCAATTATTGGAACATTTTTTGTTAAACTTGGAAAAACAAATAATGTAATGAATGCATTATATAAAGGTTTTGTAGTTTCTGCTATTGCTTCATTACTTATTTTATACCCAGTTACAGATTATGTAATTGGCTTTGAAAATGAATATTCAGTGAATGATAAAATTTTCAATGGAATGGATTTGTATTATTGTGGTGTAATTGGTTTAATTATTACTGGCTTGTTGATATGGGTAACAGAATATTATACGGGTACTGGATATCGTCCAGTCAGATCAGTTGCAGCCTCGTCTACAACAGGACATGGAACTAATGTAATACAAGGTTTAGCAATATCACTTGAGGCAACAGCCATTCCTGCTTTGATAATTGTAGCTGGAATATTATTAACTAATTATATTGCTGGACTTTTTGGAATAGCAATAGCAGTCACTACTATGCTTGCTTTAGCAGGTATGGTTGTTGCACTTGATGCATATGGACCTGTAACAGATAATGCAGGGGGTATAGCTGAAATGTCTAATCTGGATAAAAAAGTAAGAAAAACCACTGATGCATTAGATGCTGTTGGAAATACTACTAAAGCTGTAACTAAAGGGTATGCTATCGGCTCTGCCGGACTAGGTGCGTTAGTTTTATTTGCAGCTTATACAGAGGATATTAAACATTTTTCAAAAGAGGCCGGATCAGCACTTGAAGGTATTGTTGTTACTTTTGATTTATCAAATCCTTACGTTGTAGTTGGTTTATTAATTGGTGGAATGTTGCCTTATTTATTTGGTTCAATGGGCATGCAAGCAGTCGGTAGAGCAGGTGGTGCAGTTGTAATTGAAGTTAGAAGACAATTCAAAAAATTTCCAGGAATCATGAAAAGAAAACAAAAACCTGATTATGCAAAACTTGTTGATCTATTGACTGTCGCTGCAATTAAAGAAATGATAATTCCATCATTACTTCCGGTACTTTCTCCTGTGGTTCTTTATTTGATTATATTTGCTATTGGTGGACAAGTTGCTGCATTAGCCGCTGTTGGAGCAATGCTTCTTGGAGTCATCATTACTGGTTTATTTGTTGCAGTTTCAATGACGGCAGGTGGTGGTGCTTGGGATAATGCTAAAAAATATATTGAAGATGGTAATCATGGAGGCAAAGGATCAGAGGCACATAAAGCTGCTGTTACAGGTGATACTGTTGGAGATCCGTATAAAGATACAGCTGGGCCCGCAGTAAACCCAATGATTAAAATTACAAATATTGTTGCTTTACTATTGTTGGCAGTAATTGCTGGTTAAGACTAATTAATTTTTGATCCTCTTCTTACCTAGGGGATCATCAATTTTTTGTATAACCGAATTAAAGAAATTATAAATAAAAGATCTTTTAGAATAATTTATACCTGTGATGTCTTTATCAAAATCAATTTTATTCATATCATCTTTATTATAAAATTTTTTACTTAAAAGAATTCCAGAGTTATCTATTTCTAACACCAAAACATTATTTTTGATTAATTTTTTTTTACCAAATTTTGTTAGTTTTGAACTGCTTGTTTTACGTTCGATATATATATAAACATCTGTATCAAATTTACTTTGCGTAGATGGAGGTCCAATTAATTTTAAAATATCGTTCTTGTTTGTATAATTAATCTTAAGTTTTGTTTGTTTAGTCTCTAAATTATGCACACCGTGATGTTGTACGACTTTATTTAAGGAACAACTTGCTAATAAAATAAATAAAAGTAATAATATTTTTCTCATGAATGAATATTTAAATTTTTATAATAATTTAATAAGATTAACCACTAATAAATCCCTTTACAAAGGTATAATTAATGATCAGGACACATTTAGCGACAGGTTAACATTGTTTTTATTTCATTTTGCTTTTATCTTAAAAGAATTTAAAAATGATGAAAATGATAAAAAATTACAAGAACTATATGATTTTAATTTCAGACAACTAGAGTTAAGTATTAGAGAAATTGGTTATGGTGATCAGTCAATCAATAAAAAAATGAAAGATTATATTAATGTTTTTCACGGTATAATATCTGAAATTCACTTTTGGGATGATATGAACATCAATAAAAAAAGAAACTGTTTATTAAATTTTTTACAAAATTTCGATAATATTGATCATTTAGTTGAATATTTCGATATTTTTAACAGTGATCTTAAAAAAAATAATTTGAATTCATTTTTAAAAAGTGTAAACAATCAATAATTATGGCTGTTCCAAAACGAAAACAAACCCCTTCAAGAACTGGTATGAGAAGATCTCAAAACATGAAATTTTCCTCAAAGAATATAGTTGAAGATAAACAATCGGGCGAGTACAGGTTATCACATCATTTAGATCTTAAAACAGGAATGTATAAAGGTCGACAAGTTTTAGACCCTAAAGAATAATTTTTAAAAATGTCATCAACAATTAAAATTGCAGTAGATGCAATGGGTGGAGATAATTCACCAAAAAAAATAATTGATGGGATCATTAATCATCATTCTTCAAATAAGGATGTTTTTTACAAAATTTTTGGTGATGAAAACAAAATAAACATTCATCTAAATAATAAAATTTCTAATAGTTGCTATGAGATAGTAAACACAAATAAAAAAGTCTCTAGTGAAGACTCACCATTAGAAGCTGCTAAAAGAGGTAAGAATACAAGCATGTGGTTAGCAATTGATAGTGTTAAAAGAAAAGATTGTGATGTTGTCATTTCAGCAGGAAATACAGGTGCGTTATTAGTCATTGCAAAACTTAATTTAAAGATGATTGAAAATATAGATAAGCCTGCTCTGTCAGCGCTCTGGCCAAATAAAAAGGGAATGAGTGTAGTCCTTGATTTGGGAGCAAATATAGAATGTAGTTCAAAAAATTTATTCGATTTTTCTATAATGGGTGCTTCTTTATACAAATCTTTATATCCATCTGAGATTCCAAATGTAGCATTATTAAACATTGGTTCTGAAGAGTTAAAAGGAAATGAAATAATAAAGGAGACAAATAAAATTTTGAATGAAAAGAAATCTACAGATTTTAATTTTTCTGGTTACATTGAAGGTAATGAGCTTATGAATGGAAATGTAAACGTAATTGTATCTGATGGATTTACTGGAAATGTTGCTTTAAAAACTGCTGAAGGAACCGCAAATTTTATTACAGATGAACTAAAAAAAGCTTTAGGAGGATCTTTAATAGGAAAAATTTCATCATTACTTAACATTTCTAATTTAAATAAATTTAAAAAAAGATTAGATCCTAGGTTGTATAATGGTGCTATATTTATAGGCTTGGACTCACCAGTTGTTAAAAGTCACGGTGGTACGGATTTTGTAGGTTTTTCAAATTCTCTTGATGTTTGTTGTAAAATAATTAAGGGTAATTTAATAGAAAAAATTAAAAAGAATATTTAATAATGAGAATTAATTTAACTAAAAAAGATTTAGTTAATTTAATTTACATGCAATTAGGATTTTCAAAACAAATATCTGAAAATTTAATTGATGATTTTTTTCAAACTATAATTGAAAATCTTAATAAAGAAAAAACTTTAAAAATATCTAAATTTGGAACATTTTCAATTAGACAAAAAAAATCAAGATTAGGGAGAAATCCTAAAACAAAAAAAGAAACTATAATATCTGAAAGAAATGTAGTTTTGTTTAAAGCTTCAAAGGAATTTAAAGATTTCATAAATTTAAAAACTGATGACTAAATTTGATGAAGCATATAAAACCATAAGTGAAGTTGTAGAAATTTTAGATTTAAAAAGTAAATCAGAACAAAAAATACCTACTCATACAATCAGATTTTGGGAAAAAAAATTCAAACAAATAAAACCAAAAATATTAAATGGTAATAGACGCTATTATAATAAAACTAATATAGATTTACTTAAAAAGATTAAATTTTTACTCAAAGACCAAGGTATGACTATAAATGGTGTACAAAAACTACTAAATTCCAGTCATTCAAATAATCTTGACGAAATTTCAAATCAAACTATAAGGGCTGATAATTTAAGAACTAAAGTTACAAATTTAAAAAAAAAGATAAGAAATTTAAAAAACTTAAAATAGTATGGCAAAAAAAACACATATCAAAGTTAGATTAGTTCCTGAAACTAAACCTGACAGCCCCTTTTTTTATTATGTAAAAAAACCTGCAGGAGGTGAAAAAGCCAAAATAAAATTAAAAGCCAAAAAGTATAATCCCTCTACAAGAAAACACGAAGTATTTGTCGAAAAAAAACTTCCACCGCACAGTAAATAATTATTTTTTTTTGAAATTTCTTTTCTCGTAATCTATATAGGATAAAATCATATTTTTCCAAATTCGATTAGTAATTTTAGGATCAATTTTTAGTTTTTTTGATTTAATATTTACTTTTCTTAAAATAAAATTTATTCTTTTTCTGTCAATTATTTCTTTTTTAAATTCTTTTAATTTCAAAACTTCCTTTACAAGACCTGTTCTGATTTTAATTAAAGATAGTAATTTATTATCTAATTTATCAAGTTGAGATCTTATTATATTTAATTTTTTTTTATTTATAGGCGACATTTAATTTATTGGATTATTTAATAATTATTATATTTATCTAATCATGTACAGTCAGAATAATCGTTTAAATAATCAATTAAAAATTTGGATGTTAGTATTATTAGCCATGATTATACTTATTATTTTAGTTGGGGGTTTAACGAGACTTACAGACTCTGGATTGTCTATAACAACTTGGGAGGTATTTGTTGGTATATTACCTCCACTATCAGAAGAAAAATGGAATGATTATTTTGCATTATACAAAAAAATTCCAGAGTACACCCAACAAAATTTTGATATGTCTTTAAACGAATTTAAAGTTATTTTTTGGTGGGAATGGATACATCGTCAACTAGGTAGATTAATTGGTTTATCTGTATTACTTCCTATGATTTATTTTACAATTAATCATGGTAAATGGATTTTAAAAAAATATTTGGTTATTTTTTTATTAGTATGTTTTCAAGGATTTATTGGTTGGTATATGGTATCAAGTGGTTTAATTAACAGAGTTGATGTAAGTCATTATAGACTATCTTTACATTTAGTTATTGCTTTTATAATACTTTCAATTGTTTTTTGGAAATTTCTTGAATTAACAAATTTAAGAGTCGAAGAAATTTATATAAAATTAAATTCAGTTAAAATATTTCTTTTTTTAATATTTTTACAATTAATTTTTGGAGCTTTTGTATCAGGTATGGATGCAGGTAAAATTTATAATACCTGGCCATTAATGGGTTCTTCATATTTTCCAGATGACAGTACTTTAGTTGAATTTAAAAATATTACTTTATTTGACAATCCATCTATTGTTCAATTTATTCATAGAAATTTAGCGTATCTAATTGTTCTTGTTTACATTTTTATTTGTATATCCGTTTTTAAAAGTAATAATATAAGATTAAAATTACCTACTTTGGTCATAGGTACTAGTTTATTTTTACAGATATTATTGGGTATATTTACAATTTTATCTGGAGTAAAAATTTTATATGCATCTTTACACCAGATAAATTCTATTTTAATTATACTATCAACGCTGTATTTTCTTTATATAAGTAGATATAAAAAAAACATTAATTAGTTTTAATATTTTCAAATTATATTCATTCTTAACTAACAGCTTTTAAGTTCCCTTTGGATGATTTATTTAAAGCTTGATCTAAATCCTCAATAATATCATCAATATGTTCTAAACCAATACACAATCTAACATAACTTTGTGTTACACCAGAAGCTGCGAGTTCTTTTTCGTTTAATTGACTATGAGTTGTGCTTGCAGGATGTATTGCCAAACTCCTAGCATCACCAATATTTGCAACATGGTAAAACATTTTTAAAGATTCTATGAATTTTTTACCAGCTTCAAAGCCACCTTTTAATTCAATACCAATCATTGGTCCATTACCACCTTTAAGATATTGTTTAGCTCTGTCAGCTATGAATTTTTCATGCTCTGTTGAGTATATAACTTTTGTTACTTCCTTATGTTTTTTTAAATATTCAACAACTTTTTGAGCATTTTCACAATGTTGTTTCATTCTTAAAACAACTGTTTCAAGTCCCTGAATAATAGCAAAAGCGTTATCAGGAGCACATGCGGAGCCAAGATCTCTCAATAAACAAACTCTAGCTCTTACTGCAAATGGAATGTTTGCACCTGTCAATTCAGGAACAACTTTTCCCCAAACTGCTCCATTATAACTATTATCTGGTTCATTAAATAATGGTTGTCTTTTTGGATCTGCAGTCCAATCAAAATTACCAGCATCAACAATACTTCCAGCAATAGCAGTTCCATGACCACCAATATATTTTGTTAATGAATGGATAACTATGGCAGCTCCATGATCAATTGGTCTACAAATTACAGGCGCTGCTGTATTGTCCATAATTAAGGGAATATTATGTTTTCGACCTATATCTGAAACTTCTTTAATTGGGAATACTCTTAGATATGGATTCGGTAAAGTTTCACCATAGAAAGCTCTTGTTTTACTATCGATTGCTTTTTCAAAATTTTTTGGATCTTTTGGATCTGCATATCTTATTTCAATACCAAGTTTACTTAAAGTGTGTGTGAATAAGGATACGGTTCCCCCATAAAGGTCTGTAGAACTAACTATATTATCCCCAGCTTGTGCTACATTTAGCACAGCAAAAGTCGAAGCTGTTTGACCTGACGAAACTGTTAAACAAGCTAAACCTCCTTCAAGTGCTGCAATTCTTTTTTCAAGAACATCATTAGTTGGGTTCATTATTCTAGTGTAAATATTTCCAAACTCTTTTAATGCAAAAAGGTTAGCAGCATGATCTACACTATTAAATTGATAAGACGTAGTTCTATAGATAGGAACTGCAACAGCATTTGTTGCTGGATCACTTCTATAATCCCCTCCATGAATAGCTATAGTTTCAGGGTTATTTCTTTTTGTACTCATTTTTACTCCTTTTTTAGTGCTTTAACTTTATGTTAGGCGCACAATACAGTTCAAATGCCTACCGATTATATGATGAAAATTCCATTTTAGCAGTATAATGCCCGCAATAGGATCAAATCGGCAATTAAATTCATATCATAAAAGTTAATATTTGCAATATAAATATCAAATTGACTTTAAATCTAATAATAGTATTAATCCACGCACAATGACAAAATTCTTAAAAAAAGACCAGCTATCTTCAAATTGGTATGAAATTGACGCAAAAAATGCTGTCGTTGGAAGACTGGCTACAGTTGTCTCCAAAATAATTCGGGGAAAAAACAAAGCTACATTTACTCCTCACATGGATGATGGAGATTTTGTTGTTGTAAAGAACATTGAACATATAAAATTTACAGGAAAAAAATTTCAAAATAAAAAATATTATAGACACACTGGTTATCCAGGAGGGATTAAGGAAACATCCCCTGAAAAATTAGCCACAAAAAAACCTGGTGAAGTTTTAAAACTTGCAGTAAAAAGAATGTTGCCTGGAGGTGTTCTAGGAAAAAAACAATTAACTAAACTAAAAATATACTCTGGTAATGAACATCCCCATACTTCACAAAATCCAAAGATTATTGAAATTGAAAAACTTAATAATAAAAATTTAATAAGAAACTAATGGAATCAGCTCAACCCACATCAAAAAAACCTAAATTGAATTTAGATTTTAAGGATAGTAAATATGCTACTGGTAGACGTAAAACATCTATAGCTAAGGTTTGGTTAAAAAAAGGTACTGGCAAGATATATGTTAATGGAAAATTATTTGATGAATATTTTGTAAGTGAAAATCATAAAATGCAAATCACCAGACCTTTTGAAATTATTAATCAAGCAACAGCCTATGATGTAAGATGTAGTGTTACTGGTGGGGGTCACACAGGTCAAGCAGGTGCAATGGTTCATGGTATTTCAAAAGCATTAGTGATGTTTGATGAAAATCTTAAAACGACATTAAAAACAGAAAATTTAACTACCAGAGACCCAAGAGCTGTTGAAAGAAAAAAACCTGGTAGAAGAAAAGCAAGAAGAAGCTTTCAATTTTCTAAAAGATAATTTTTTTTTAACTTTTTACTGTTA
>MDTA01182421.1_pt1 | contig 11022 bp, 10 predicted proteins | sample 811151 | NCBI WGS metagenome assembly MDTA01 (sample SAMN05326648, study PRJNA326480) | marine metagenome | isolation source: seawater | place: Indian Ocean: South | collected 2010 | reverse complement strand
GCTTTTACGTTTGGAAGTTTATCGAGATCACTATAATATTTAGGATGTATATTTGCATCGAAACTACAATCAAGAATAGTTTTAATGATTGAGAGTAAGTCATTTTTATCAAATTTATGACCAATCATTAGCCGTAATTGGTTTTCTATTTCATATAAATTATGAAGTGAGTATGCATTTTTAGAAATATTAAAATAGTTCTGCCCTAACACCCCAACAGGCTTTCCCATCATCATTGCTTCTAATCCCATTGTTGATGAAATCGTTAAGACACCAGATGAATCAGAGATTAAATCATAAATATCATAATTTTCATCACAAAGAGTAACATTGTGAAAATTTGAAATCTTTTTATAAAATGATAATGGTCTTCTGCCAATACAGTGCTTATGTTCCTTGACTACTAATTTGTATCCATATGGCATTGATTTAGATAATAATTCAATTAAAGCAAACATATCATATAACTTGCTACCTTGAACTAAAGTAGCTGCCTCTGGAATAAACTGAAGAGGAAAAATAAAATACTTTTCGGAAAAATGTCTATATTTTTTAACTTTATCATACCCAATTTTTCTGTATATCTTTTGCAATTTTCCAAAAAATAGTTCTAGCGGGCTTTCTGTTAGATGCAGAGATTTATTATCAGCAAAATAGCGTTTTATATAGCTCAAGTAATCAATGAATTGAGTAAAAGTTAAATATTTGAATTGCAATTCATTGCTGGATGCCAAGTAACCAGGCTGTTGCTTATTAGCGACATATTCTTTTATTAGCTGCTCTTCCCTATTTTTTTCTTCTAATAAATTTTGTCTATATCTCTCAAGAAAATTGATTGGCATATTATCAAATTTACAAGCATAAAAAAATTTACTACCAATCCTAGCGTGAATTGGATACAAAAATTGTATATTTGCTTTCAAGCAATATTCAGACACAAAAAATGAAAGAAGATCAGCAGCATGGGAAGAAAAAATTAAGTCAACTTGATATTTGTTTATTAGAGAAATTGCCTCATCAATAATTTTATATGCGAGTCTTTCTCTCAACTGCTTTGGTTTCCTCATCAAATGCCTATCTGCATTAATGCAATTAGATATTGATAAATTTGTAAATTCTTCTATCTCTCTGAGATCATTCTTTAGCTCATATTTTCCTGAAAGAATTTCCCTTTCTAATTCTGAAATATATATAAGATCATTAAATTCAAAGTTACCAAAATTCTCATTTTTACCGTAGGCAATTCCAACGAAATTCTGAAACCCTTGTTCTTTTAAAATTGGTGAGTAGTCTATAAAGAAATTATCTGAGACACTGAATAAATACATTATAGTTTTCATAAAGAAAAACCATCATCAACGATAATATTTTGTCCATTAATAAACTTCGATGCATCAGACAACAGGAATAGAACTGTCCCACAAACATCTTCAGCTTCTAGCATTCCAGTTCCAAAGGTATTCCTTTTGTATGCTTCTAAAAAATTTTTTTCTTGATTATCAAAGATGCCACCCGGACTAATACAATTGATTCTAAATCGAGAGTCATTTATGTATGAAGTTATGTACTTACTTATATGGATTAAACCAGACTTTATTGCAGCATACTCGATAGGCATTGTCATAGTAGTATTTTTATAAACATCAAACTTGGGAGTAATAACACCATATATAGAAGATAGGTTTATTAGTGAAAAGTTTTTTTTATTTTCAAGAAAGTAACTTGCACATAATTTTGAAAAGAGAAATGCTCCTCCTAAACCCAAAGAAACGTTTTCATTAAAGTTTTCTATATCTACTTCAAGTAGGCTTTTTCCAAAGTTTTTGTTTCTAGGATAAGTACAATTTACGGCACCATCTAAGTTTTTATTTTTTTTAAAAAATCTTGAAACCGAATTCTCATCATTTATATCTAATTGAATGAATTCTATATTTTCATCTTTAAAGGTCTCATTGTCGATTAGTTCAATATCTGCTGCAAAAATTTTTGCGCCTTCTCGAGATAATTTCTTCGTAATACTTTGACCAATAAGTCCATTACATCCAAAGATTAAGAAGGTTTTGTTTTCAATTTTCATAGTGATTATTTTCTAAAATCGATTCAGCATATTTAAAGTCATAAATATCATCAATATCGACAGCATTCTCTTTAGGGATAATTATTCCATTAACTTTACCATCAAATATGCCATTATTATTTTTAATGAATAAAGGTGAGGTTGCATAAACCACAGTTGTAATATTAAAAACTTTTGGTTGATCTTGTCGCCTTGTAATTTTTTTGTCGAGGCTAGATATTATTGTTAAATTATCATCCGAATCAAATTTAACCATATTAAAATATGGATTATTCTTTGATTCTGTAATTCCAATAATAGTATCTGCTTTTCCCTCATCTTTCATTGCAATTGCCTTATTTATATCTTCAACCCTTCTTAGAGGACTTGTTGTTGGAAGACTTACAAAGGTATCAAACTCACCATACCTGTCTTCAACCCATGAAATTGCATGTTGCCATGAAAGCCATTCAGGACTAATGTCAGAAGCCAATTCGTTTGGACGTTTTATGGCAAATGCGCCATGTTTTTTTGAGATTGATAAGATCTCTTCGCTATCAGACGAAACAAATATTTTTGAGATTAAATCAGATCTTTTTGCGCAATTAATCGAGTGTTCTAATAATGTTTTACCATTAAGCAATTTTATATTTTTATTAGGTAAGCCTTTTGAGCCGCTTCTTGCAAAAATGAAAGCAAAATTTTTCATTACTATTTTTCCTTACTGACTTCTTTTTGTCTTATTTTTTCAATAAGAGCAATAACATTTGCGCCATCTTTTGGTGTTGCAAGTCGGCTAGTTGCAGTCTTAGAATAATTAAAGAAATCTCTCAGCATGGCTAAATAAATTTCGTTTATATCAAAATTTTTATCCTCGTATACAACTTCGTTATTATTTTTGGAGGTAAAGATTACCTTATGATTGATTAAATCCCAATCCAACGCACCTTTTGTTCCTACGAACCTACATCTTCTTGTTGGAGCTCTTTGAAGAAAATCTAAATGAACATTTATATTAAAATTATTTCCTGCTTTTAAGTAAAAATCTGCACAGTCCTCAACATTCAGGTCGAGTTCTTCAGAGAAGTTAATACTTGAGTAAATTACTTCCAATGAACCAAAAAATAAACTTAAGTAATCTAGTTCATGGCTTAACTCCAACAATACACCACCACCAAGTTCTTTATTTGCTGAAACTGATTTACGAAAATCTTTATTTTTTCTCCAATCTGGTAAAAACTGACCGACCTCAACACTTCCATGGAATAGTCTTCCTAGACGATTGCTAGACAAAAAGTTCTGGACTACGCTTAAAGACGGAAGATACCTTAAACAATACCCCAATCCCACAGGCGTTTTATATGTATTAGTATTGGAAACTATTTTTTTTGCATCAGAAACTGTTATTGAAATAGGCTTTTCAATAAGAGTTGGTATACCAATTTCAATAAATTTACATGAAAAATATTCATGAAGATTTGCTGGAGAAGCTATAATTACGTAGTCAATTTTTTTTTCAATAAGCTCATCTACATTCTTTACAACTAAATCAGCATAGGGAATCTCATTTTCCAGGAGGGATTCTCTTGACGATAGAGCAATAATTTTTGAATCAGGAAATAGCTTTCTTATATTAGAACGATGTCTTTCTGCGATATTACCCGTTCCTACAACACCAACTTGTTGAGGAATTGTTATTTGCATTTAAAAAGCATGTAATAAAATTTAATCATTTTCAAAATAAATTTTTAATTCACTTTGAGCTTTATCAAAATCGTTTTTTCTGCCTATATCAAGCCAATACTCATGTATTGGAAACGCTCCAATATTTTTTTTGTTCTCAAGAATTCTTGAAATTAGATCAGGCATATCCATCTTGGCTTGATTAGGAATAAATTCGTCAATCATTGACTTATTAATCACGTAAATTCCCGCACTTATTTCATAATCTTTAATAGGCTTTTCATCAATGCCAAGCAGTTTACCGTTTTTAGACTTGATCACACCATAAGGGACTTTATGTTCGTATGAATTAGTTGCAATAGTTAAATCATTTTTATTTTTTCTATGAAAATCAATCAATTCAGGATAATTAATTCTAGTCAATATATCTCCATTAATTATTAACAGTGATTCAAAATTATAGTCTTTAGGCAAAATCCCTAAACAGCCGGCTGTTCCAGACGGAAAGTCCTCACGAAGATACATTATTTCAACATTAAAGGCAGAGCCATCACCAAAATAATTTACTATCTTTTCAGGCAGATGAAATGTAGAGATTAAAATTTTATTAATTCCTAAACTTTTTAAATAATTTATAGTGATTTCCAATAATGGTATGCCGGCAATCTCAAGCATTGGCTTAGGAGTATCATTTGTTAATGGCTTTAAACGTTTTCCAAATCCTCCGGCCATAATTAAGGCGGGAATATTAGGATAATCGGTTTGATGAACATGCTCATCTAAAAATAAAATGTCTTTTAGTTTTTTTGTTCTTATATCAATAATTGGTATAAAGTTTATATAATTATCCGGATCTTTGATCTTATCTTTTTTTGAATTTAGAAAGAAGAAATCTTTATTCATAGCGTTAGTTATATTATTGTTAAGACTAACTTTTCTTAATATTGCTCTTCTAATATCCCCATCCGTTGCAAGTCCAACCACCTCTTTTTTATGATTTATAATCAATATGAACCTACTTCCATTTATATTTATTTTTTCTATAGCCTCCAAGATAGATGCATTTTCAGTAATTAGATATTTTTCTAGGTTCATAGTTTTTGTATTATTTTTGCAATAAGTTTAATATTTTTAAAAAATTTTGAACCAGCACCAATTTTTTTTATTCATCTATAAGATCTCCAGGTTTATATTTTTTTGAAGATTTTTTAGAAAGTAAATCCCAAAATGATATTGGCTGCATCCCGATTCCTGGTCTTTTAATGCTAATATTAAATGTTGAGAATTGATCACCTGGATTAATGGTCTTTTCAGCAACAATACTTTTTCTTGCAATTTTCAAATTTTTCATCTCTGAGGGTGTTCTGATCTTTTCTTCTTTCCCAAGCGCTATTTCCATTTGTCTAATTTTACTGATCATCAGACTCAATTCGTCTGGCTCTAGAGAGGCTTTATGATCCGGACCTTCAGAATCTCTAGACAGAGAAAAATGTTTCTCAATTACTTCTGCTCCTAATGCTACTGCACCTAAGGCAACATCTATTCCAAGAGTATGATCAGAGTATCCTACGTTTAAGCCAAACTCTTTTTTGAGAAATTGAATTGCATTTAAATTTACCTCCTCCAGGGGAGCAGGATACTCTGATGTGCAATGGAGTAAATGAACCTTTTCCTTGAGTAAATTCTTGCCTTCAATCGAATTAAATGCTTCTTCAAAACTTTTAATAGAGGGCGTTCTCTCATCTCCAATGTAACCAAAAGCGATCACACCTAAAGCCATTTTAATTTCGTTAAGATTTGCCATGCCTGTTGATAAAATAATGTCCATACCAGTTCGTGAATGATCAAGAATAAAAGGGGCATTATTTAATTCTCCAGAGGGAATTTTTAGTCTCCGCATTCCAATATCATTAACAAGAAAATCTAAACTAACCTTATCGAAAGCTGTAGATAAAAATTCAATTTTTAAATCATCACAATAATTTGCGAGCTTTTTGAAAGAGGAATAAGGTAATTCTAGCTTTTTAAGCATTTCTAATTGTGATGCATCATTTTTTGTATTGATTGATTGATATGGAGCTTTTTTTGTATTTTGAGTTACTAAATCAGATGATTTAAAAGTTTGAAATTTTACGATGTCTGCTCCTGCAGCATGAGCTACATCTATTAATTCAAAAGCTATATCCTCTGAACCGTTATGATTTACACCGGCTTCTGCAATTATCAACGACATGTTTCTAGAACGTTTAGCATTTTTCACATTTTATCATCTAGGTACTTACCAGTTTCTTTATGAGAGAAATGTGGCAGGATATCTTCAAATATTTTTACCAAAATATCCTTATTCCACGACTTAGTTGCTAGAAGATTATTTATTTTCTCATTAAAATTTATTAGTAACTCCTCATCAAAAATAAGATTATTTTTTACAATTCCAATGCTATTAAACTTTTCAAAATCTAGTTCTTCTCCATCTGCAAAGAATTCCTCAAAATCTTTTTCTCCTGTTGTATCACTTTGAGTAAATAAGCATGGCCATTCTTTATTCTTAGATATTTGTTTTGTTAGTTTTCTTGCTTCTTCCTCAGAACCACAAACTATGGGTTTATAACCTAATTCCTTAAGATATTTTTTTGCTAAGTCAGAAAATGACGTGAGTTTTAATTTTTCAGTTAGTTTTGGAAAGAAAATTTCATTATTTTTGCCTAATATGCATGACATCATGCATAACTCACCAGATTCTTCAGGTGTAATGAAATACCTTAATATGTCATCAGGAGCAACAATGGGTTGATGTTTCGCTATTCTTTGATCAAAACCATACATTAATGAGCCATCTGAAAAGGCTACATTGGCAAACCGTGCAGTTGAGATAGGAATCGACCTGCTGTATTTAATTAAGAACATTTCCATTATTCTTTTTGAAGCTCCCATCATATTTACTGGGTTTGCTGCTTTGTCAGTTGAAACGCAAAAGTATTTCGATGTAGCATTGGAGATTGATAATTCAATACTTTTTATAGTGTTGAAGATATTTACATTGATCATTCTCATCAATGTAAAAGGATCTTTTTCACTTCTAACATGTTTTAAGGCTGAAAGGTTAAGAACATAGTCATAATCACCATCATGCTCAACAAAAGATAAATACTCTTTACTCCCAATATCAATACAAAAAGTTTTAAATTCACCTTTTATATACCCATAAGAACTTCTTATATCCCTAACTAGTTCAGTAAGTGTATTCTCATTAATATCTACCACATGAATCTTTATTGGGTCTCTCTTAAAAATTTCTTTGGTAACTGCTTGACCAATTGAACCAGAGCCCCCAAGAATTAAGAACTTTGATGATTCAATTATTTCGCAAAGAATATCCTCATTTGCATTTATATCATCTTTAAAAAGATTTGAGTTTCTACCAATAATATTTTTATAATTTTTCAATTAATTTCCTTTGAGTTCTAATGTATTTTTGTTCTTAGTAGTGATTTTATTGTTTAAAATTATTTCAAATAGCTGTGTAATTTATCAAATTCTTCTTTTTTTGCCTTTATAAATCTTTTGGTGATGCGAGTTTTTTCAATTATTGCTTTTGGTGTAAGGAGGTACATGTATAGTTTTTTGTTATCGGAATCGGAAAAATTTTTAAGCTTTATAAAACCAATTTTTGATAAAGACTTTATACAATAGTTAACTTTGCCCAAACTTAAACCAAGTTTGCTAGCTATCTTTCTTTGACTTATCTTTGGGTCTTTGTGAATAAGTTGCAAAACATCTAAATCATCTTCTTTAATTTTTAAGTTTTCTTTAAGCATATAAAATATAGCGTTCAATTAATGAACATTCTAGCAAACAATTAATACTTTATTAAATTTTTTGCAAAAGCATGACCTATAAAACCTTATAATAAATAAACTTCATACTATAAATGGCAATCATATATGTTAAATCTTAAAAATGTATCCATAGCAGTTATTGGATTGGGTTATGTAGGTCTGCCACTAGCTATTGCATTTGCAAAGAAATATCCAACAAGTGGTTTTGACATTTCAAAGAACCGAATTAGAGAACTAAAAGATAACTTTGACAATACTCTTGAAGTTAGCAGATCAAAAATTAAGAAATCTAATTTAACTTTGACAGATGATATTAACTCCTTAAAGAATGTCGATGTTTTCATAGTTACAGTTCCTACACCAGTGAATTCAAGGAAAAAGCCTGATTTATCATTTCTTGAATCAGCATGCCAGGATATAGCTAAAATTCTAAAAAAGAATGCTGTTATTATTTTTGAGTCTACAGTCTTTCCAGGCTGTACCGAAGAGATATGTATTCCTATTCTCGAAAAGAATTCTAATCTGAAATTAAATAAGGATTTCTTCGTAGGCTATTCTCCAGAAAGAATTAACCCAGGAGATTCAGTGCATACATTTGAGAAGATAAATAAAGTGGTTAGTGGTTCTTCTGAAAAATCTTTAAATTTTATATATAAATTATATAAATCCGTTATCAATGCAAAAGTTCACAAGGCTGCATCAATCAAGGTAGCAGAAGCATCAAAAGTAATAGAAAATACTCAACGTGATATTAATATTGCTTTGATGAATGAACTCTCAGAAATTTGTTCTAAGCTTGGCATTAAAACAAGCGAGGTGTTAGAAGCTTCTAGTACAAAATGGAATTTTTTGAACTTTAGACCTGGATTGGTTGGTGGTCATTGTATAGGGGTAGATCCTTATTATTTATCTTATAAATCACAGCAGCTTGGAGTCAATCCGGCGATGATTTTGTCAGGAAGGAAAACCAATAATGCTGTTGTTTCAAGAGTTGTGAATCAAACACTTGGAAGATTATCAAAAAAGAAACTAAATCATAAGATTCTAATTATGGGTATATCCTTTAAAGAAAACTGTCCAGATACAAGGAATTCTGGATCAGTTTCTGTTATCAAAGAATTTAATAAATTGGGAATAACTCCATTCATTCATGATCCAAATTATCTAACTAATACAACCTCATTTAAGGCAGAGTTCCATCACATAAGAGAATTACTTCCTGACAAAAATAAATTTGATGCAATACTGCTTTTGGTGCCTCACAAAGAATATATGTCCATTACTCCGTCGGTGTTAAGATCAAAATTGAGCGCAAAAGGCCATGTTTTTGACATGACGAATGCTCTAAAACAAAATGACTTTTTCTCTTTATGAAAAGAATTCTATTGACTGGCTGTGCAGGTTTCATTGGATATCATCTAGCCAAAAGACTATTGTCAGATTCTTATATCGTTATTGGAATTGATAATATGAATTCTTACTATGATGTGTCTTTAAAAGAATCAAGGTTAAGCGGCCTTATTGAAGAACCTAATTTTAGCTTCATAAATCAAGATATTTCATCAGAATCATTATTGAGTCTTATCCCCGAAGATATAGACATAATAATTAACCTTGCTGCGCAAGCTGGCGTAAGGAACTCTATTAATAATCCAAGTGATTATACTTCTAGCAATTTGGTTGGCTTTTCAAATATTTTAGAGCTCGCTAGGAAAAAAAAGAGTAGGCTGATATACGCAAGTACTAGTAGCGTATATGGAGCTAATGAAAACCAACCTTTCAGTGAATTGAATATCGCTGACCACCCTATACAGTATTATGCAGCAACAAAAAGAGCAAATGAAATCATGGCACATTCATATAGCTCAATGTATCAAATAGAATCTATTGGTTTAAGATTTTTTACAGTTTATGGTCCATTTGGAAGACCAGATATGGCTTTATTTAGATTTACAAGCAACATCTTGAAGGGATTACCAATCCAGGTTTTTAATAATGGAAATCATATTAGAGATTTTACTTACATAGATGATATCGTCGATGGGATTTCTGCATGTATTGGCTATGTTTTTAGTGGCGATTTAACTTGGGATGCTGCTGAGCCATCTCCTGAAAAAAGTAGTGCTCCATATAGAATTTTTAACCTCGGAAATAGCAAGCCAGTTAAGTTATTAGAGTATATAAAAATAATTGAAGAGCTATTAAATAAAAAAGCTATTGTTGAATATTTACCACTCCAAAAGGGTGATGTAGTTTCAACTGAATCTGATATATCTTTAGCAAAAAGAGAGCTAGGCTTTAATCCTAAAACTAATATTAGAGAGGGCATTAATAATTTCTTACAATGGTATAAAGATTACTATAAATGCTAAAAGTATAATTTTCTTTTAGCATATTAATTTTTATAGAATACATTATCTTATGAATAATAAATCTGTAACTTCAATTTAATAATGAGCAATTTTTCAATTTTAAGTAAAGCAGACTCATCACTAGTATCAAATTATCCATTCCCTCATATCGTTATTAAGAATGCAATACCTGATCATTTGGCACACTTACTTACGAGCAGCTTTCCAACTGATTTATTTGACCATGATAAAAATAATACCAGATTTGATTATTCTGCTTTAGAGGTCACACAAGATAAAAGTTTGGCAAGTCATTGGAAAGAGTTCATAGATTATCATAGTTCAGAATCATTTTTTATAGAGGTCCTTGAGGTCTTTAAGAAAAATATCTCAAGTAATGATTATAAGAAATATAGAAATATGAAAACCATTAAAAGAGGTTCAGAAATACATAAACATGATAAAATGTATCTTGACGCTCAGATATCAATAAACTCACCTGTAACCAAAAGTTCATCAGTCAGAAAGATTCATGTTGATAATAGTAATAAACTTTTTAGTGGATTATTTTATTTAAGATTGCCGGAAGATGATTCAGTTGGAGGAAATCTCGAATTATTTGAGTGGAAAGATGGCTATTCACTAAGAAAAAAAATTAAGATTTACCAAGAAGGTCTTAATCCAAAATTTTGTAACCCAGTTAAAGAAGTAGAATATGCAAATAATGTTGGCATTATCTTTTTAAATTCAATTAATTCTTTGCATGGTGTGTCAGAAAGGCAAAAAACAAACTATCCAAGATGCTTTGTAAATTTAGTCGGGGAAACTAAGAAAGATATTTTTAAAAAGCACGGTTTTTTTAAAAGAAAGATTTATGATTTTAAGTCATCAATTACAAAAATTAAAAAATCTCTGTAAAAATACAATTTTTTCAAACTGAATATCAATTCCTGCGCCCAGATAAGATTAATTGTCTTTATTTATTGCTTGAATGCAATATAATCATCTCCACTGCCCAGGTGGTGGAATTGGTAGACACAAGGGATTTAAAATCCCTCGAGGGAAACCTCGTGCCGGTTCAAGTCCGGCTCTG
>MDTA01172294.1_pt1 | contig 11022 bp, 7 predicted proteins | sample 811151 | NCBI WGS metagenome assembly MDTA01 (sample SAMN05326648, study PRJNA326480) | marine metagenome | isolation source: seawater | place: Indian Ocean: South | collected 2010 | reverse complement strand
TTTCTTCTTCGCTGAGTTGGGATCGTTGAACAATTAGTAGCCGAGTTCTTTAAGTTGCCTAATAGTATTATCCACATCATCTGGATTATGTTTAATAGCAATGCCACCACCCTTGATAAACTCGTTGATGTATTTGTCCCGGTCATCAACCAAAAGTCCTTGCTTTCCATTGTGAATCCCAAAAGGCTCTTTGGTGCTTGAAAGATTGACCAGTTCTTCGTCAAGTCCAAGTTCTCGCTTGACCCACTTGATTTTGCCTTTGCGAGATCCTTCTGCCATAGGTGCAGACAAAATTTCAATTCCTGGGATGTTTTTTACATAGTCCCAAAGTTTCTTGCCGTTGCGTTCCCAGCCTAGATTAGCCCACAACTCTACATCATCCTCCACAAGACGGTACATAAAATCACGGGTGCGGTAATTGCGTGGAAAACTTTCCTCAGAACTGTCAGGTCTGGCGATGTGCCAGCGGTTTATTTCTACGTCCCAGCCGCCAATCTCTTTTGCCGTAGATTTTGCGAGCTTATAAAAAGGGTGAGATGGGTTCTGATTAGCTTCTTGCATAACCTGATTCATGTATTTAAGCACGCCGGACTCAAAGTCCACAAGCACGCCGTCCATATCCATAAAGACCTGATGATTCATGACGGTATTCCTCCGTATGAACATTATCGCATGGGTTTTTAGAAAGTCAAGAAATTATTTTTTCTTTTTGCCCGAAAGTTTGGTGTCGGCACAACACTCCTCAGCCTCAGCGTTTGTGAGACTAGGTTTGCCTTTAAAGTTTTTGCGAGCAGCGCCTGCTTGGGCACAACACCACTTTCTTTGTTTTTCTGTAGATGCTTCTTTAACCGTATCTTTGCGATTAGCCGGATATCCATCTACCACCTTATCATATTCAAGGTAATGCTTCACAACCCCAATATAGTCAGCAATCTTGGTGAGCTTGCTCTGAATCCAAGCCGGCAACTCTTCATCATCGTGGAGCATATCAAAAATGATAGCTGCATATTCGGCAGTCTTGAACATTTGGCGTTTTGCCATGCTACCTTCGTGATCTTCGCTGTGATGAGTTGGTTCTGGCATCTGTGGTTCTGAACCACACCCCATTTCTTGAATATCTCGGCGATTCGCAGCGCCGGCTTGGGCTTGTTTTTTCTGTTGACGCTTGAGATTAATCGCATCGTTTACGGCTGATTTAATGGACCCCTCATTGGCACCTTGCTCTAAAAGATCATCCACAAAGGTAGCTGCCCTACTGGCAAGCTCTTTTGAGTCCATTGCTTCTTTGATTGTTCCCAGTTCTTCTTGGATCAGAGAACGAATTACGTCTTTTGTCAATTTCATATATTAAATAGTCTTTACTCCACTAAAACTATTTTTTCTGTTAAGAAACCTTTATTGTCTTTGTTCCGTAAAATAAATTCGCCGGCTCTGGCAATAACCACTGCGTCAGCACGGTCGTCTGTGCCTTTTTTATAATTGCGACCGCCGCGAGCCATTTCGTATTTGAAAGCAGTCTTTTCTTTTTCGATAACAGTCTCAATAACCATTTTCTTTCTTTTTGGTCCCTTTGTTCCACGAGGAAACGATAAACCGTACAAAGATCTAGCACTGTTTACGTTGAGATATGTTGGTTCCATCTCAAAAGTATCATAACACATCCACGAGACAATGCCGTTAAATTTAGCCAACTTCATAATTGTGTCAGCCCTAGACCTGCCGGGTATAAACTTTTTTAAAGCGGTCTCAATAAAAACATGACTGACACCTCTATCCCTAAGCTGCCACAGTTCAGAACCTATTAACTCTGCCTTTTCAAATAAAGTAGTAGCCTTAGAAATATCCCAATGTGTACTTAAAACAAGATCTCCATCATCTATAAGGGCTACCCCGACTATTGCCGTTGAAATATCTAATCCTAAAATCATGGCTATATCTTATCAGATATCCAGCTTTAATTTAAATGTCATTTCATCCGTATCTCTTTTAAGTACCGGATTTGCTAACTTGGCAATGGCTATGAGATTTTTATCTTCATCGTAAAGTCCAATCTCGTTAATGAAAACTTGTTTTTCAAACTCATCATCAAATTCGCAGTACTGACTCTCAATAGTATTTTTTATGGATACTTGTCGCGGTTCAACATACCCTTGCGGACCAATAGAAGATGAAGCACGCCAGTCTCCGTTGCTAGCCTGGATCCATGTTGGGTTTAGTGAGTTGTTGACATGTCCGCGTTGGGCGGTGGCAAAAGCTGTCATTACAGGTATTTTTTGGGTTCCTTCAAAATCCAACGTGTAAAGACTTGCACTAGCAAAAGTCCCAGTGCTTCCCGATGTGCTAGCCACCGAGTGTGCTCCATAATACAACCACGAAGGCTGAGATAAGGCTCCTTGTCCAAGGTAATTATCTAAAGCAGTCGTAGACAAAGATACAGAGGAAGTTAACAGAACGAAACCTTCATTATACAAGACTAACCCAACTATAGATCCACTGGTCGTCCCTTCAGTGCTGATGAGTTCTCCGTTTTGTCGTGTGTCTTGGGCTCTCGCCAACAAAGATCCTGTATAATAAAACTTAAGATCTACTGTTCCTTTCTTAATAGCGTTGTCATAAAAAATAGAAGGAACATTGAGTAAGTTAACTGCCCCAGACACAAAACTACCAGTAAAATTGTGAGCATCACTGAGTCCACGGTAATAATTTAAAGTATTCTTTAAAGACAATAATTCTTTCCGTGAGTCTACATAAAAATCTTTTTGGGCGTTGGTGCCGTCTGGGAAAGGATAAGGAGAAAACGAAGGGATGTACTGCCGAGTTATTGAACTGGTCATAGGGTAGGATCCAGTTATTTTTCCACCATATTCTTCATTTTCATATGCCTGTCGGGTTACGCCAGGGAAACTAAGCCATTGCCCTGCTTTAATAACAAAAGGATGTATTAATTTTTGTGATGTACCATCACGGTCTACATTGTATTCATACAAACTAACAGAACCAGTGGGAATATTAACACCCATATTTCTGTCGTTATTGATAAAAGCAGAACCACTGTAAAACGCAAATTGATATTGCGGATAAGCGATCATCCGATTTATAAAGATGTCATCAGCACCAAATTCATGGAGGTAAGGCATTTATTCCTCCGAGTTTTAGTAGTCCAGTCTCATCCTGATTGTGAATTCATCTGCTGGTGTTTTCTTAAGCGGCTCACTAAGTTTACCTACAGCCAACAACTCATTACGAGGACCATAAAGACCAACTGTCGTAATATAGGAAACAGGCTGATCGGTGGCATTTTCTTTCACAACAACTTGACTGGTATTACCACTTAAATAAGTGGGGTTACTGCTGTAGTTAAATTCGTTCATTGCAGTGCGGCACATATAAATTGTTGAATTTAATTCTGTTGTGTTGTTAAATTCTATGTTTTGAATACGGCCTCTTAGTGCATTGGCGCAATTATCAATTGATTGCGACACGAGCAAATCATCCACTGTGGTTCCGGCAAGGTCCATCTGACAGGCAGTTCCACCCAAAGCGGTGGTGAACACTGATGAAGTTATCACAGCTACACCAGCTTGGTAAAACAACAAACCACATGCAAGGTCATGGGGAGCACTAACGGCTGCTCCTGAGAAAAATAGTTGATTGAATTCACCGGCTGGTGAGTTTACTCTACGATTAGTGGCGTTCTTATCGTAAATGGTAGCGGTAGTAGTAAAAGCATTATTAAAAGCTGCTGTAGTTCCAATGGTTAAACGAAAACCACCGCCAGACTCAAGCTGAATTTGGTCTTTAGTGAGAAGTCTTGCCAAGTTAATTACAAATACATCACGCATTGTATTATTGTCAGCAGCATCTCCAAAATTACCACTCACCTGCAATTGTTGAATGGCTCCACTAACATTGTACCCTGCAACTACTTGTGCAATTTCATTATAAATGTCATTTTTAGCGTTTTTCGCATTAGGATTAAGCATTTCGCTGGAATTCTTGGTAGAAGAAAGTCCTACGGTCAAATCCATAATATGATTAGCTGAAGAACTCAAATAAGGATAATCATAAACAGACTGGAACATTCCGTGTGAATAATTTTTAATATTAAGCTCTGTGCCAGGGACCTCTTGATAAGTTCCAGATAAAATGGATCCTGTTATCGGAATTGCTTCATGAAGTTTTGTCCTAGTATCTTGGACATCGTTAGGTAAAAATGTTTTAAAGCTGGTTGCCATGATTAAATCCTATTGTTTCTTCAGAAGTTTAATTGGTACATCAATTCGATAGCCAGTGTTAAAACCAGTGACTCGTATAACTGTATCAATAAAATAATAATTTTGTGCGTTAATTGTAACTGTTCCACCTAGAGTTGTAAAGATTGTACTAGATGCCTCGGTTTGTTGTGAAGATCTCAAAGAGAATACCAAGCGGGTTCCGATGCGCCCTGTAGTGGCAGTAGGCCCAATTTTTTTAGTAGTAGATTGGAGAAGACCACCATCCCCCCCAGGGGTTAGATCGTAGTTAAAAGTATTCCCATTTTGGTGAGCCAAAACTCCACCGTCGGCACCTTGATTGGCAAAGTATCCTGGGTCCGATTGCATGGAGAAATAATAACTGGCAATGTTATCATCATCAATAAAACTCGGGGTGGCAAGAGTATTATTTGTTCCCACTATTGGTGTAGCCAAACGTAAAAGACGGTTATCAACCTCAATAATGTAACGAGTTTCTCCAAGTTCTGGCTGCGAAGAGCCCAGATAACCTGCGCTCAAAAGAGAGGACTCAAGACCTTGGTCAAAAATAAGGCTACTCACTTGAGTTGTCTGATTTGCATTAGCAAAACGGGTTCCACCACCAGTTAGGTCATCTAAAACAGCAGTAGTGTCATCATCCACACTGACGAGGTATCCTCCTACAGGAACGCTAGAGTTTACCCCTACGTCGCCCCCAACCCTATAACCGGGTGCATAAATGTTATTAAGACGAACTAATGGCAAATAAAACAATTCATCATCCGCATACGTTAATAGTTTATGCTTAAGTGTAGATGTGTTATTAGTAAAAGCCTCAAATACAGGCAGTTTCAATATTCTTAAATCTTGATACCCTGAAGATGTTACAGGAGTATAGAGAGAGTAATCTATCTCGTCATCGCCCAGGGCAAATTTTGTGATTGTAAATGATCCATCGCCCAATGCTAGACGACGGCGACCTTCGTCTGTTAAAACTGCATCAAGTATAATATCGCCACTATTATCTAAAAATCCCATAACTTTTCCTCTTTTATACCGTAGCGGTAGTTATTATTAAATAGTATCGTTTTATCAAAATTATTCATTTATATCTCTTTGTGTAAAGCTGAGCATTATATCTACTTTTCTTCCTGTATCTCGCGAAGTCAACCTTACTAAGAAATTCTTGTTGTCAATTGTATGCCCCAGATTAGCCGCAAGATTTCTAGTTCCCACTAAAACACCGTCGTCATTTTCTTCATTGAAAGGAAATGTTTGAATATCGGAAGGCTCTATATGCAAAAATCTAGCAAACTTTCTGGTTGCCACTTTTGTATTCACAGGAGTAAACTGAAATAAATCTACCTCTGGAATATACAACCCCTTATCATACAAAAGCCGCACTCTATAAATAGGGCTGGGATTTGATGGATTACCATGAATATCTTCAACAGTTGCGGTATAGAAATATTCACGATTAGGCTCGAGGGTTTCCATCAAATCAAAAGATTCTACTTGAATGACATCTTCTTCCTCTGTTTCACCTATAGAATAGTGGCGCACCAGAACATCCGGATTTGATTGTGGATTGAAAGAAGAATACAGATGATTATAATCTGATACCATCAAATTTAATGAATCCGTCCTATAAAGTGTTGCTCGGCGAACTTCGTTAATACTCTCGTTGCGATAACCTAAAAAATGAGGTTTTAAATTATAGTCTTCAAAATTTCTTTGATATTGGTGAAGTCCCGCTATTCTTTCATTCATATCCCCAATAGAAACAATTGGTAACGAACTGTTTCCAGTATAATCACCAGTACTTCTCTTAATGCCTATTTGTACTTGTCTATAATTGTCCATATAAGGAATCACCAGCAACTCTGGTGGCGGGGGTGGAAAATCCCTTACTCGTCCCATGGGGTAATAAAGTCCATTATTCCTAGCCCGGCCAGCGGGAGAAGTAACAAAACGTTCATTTTTTTGACGACTGTAAATCGGGACCTCTATAATTTTAATACCTGGGGCTGCTGCCACAATAACATCAAATTTTACCATACTTGGACCAATGTTAGGGTTTGGCTGCTCTCCAGTCTTCATCCAGTCAGGTACTGATGGGATACAGAAAACTTGGTAATTAGTACTATAGACACACCTATATTCCATAAGTTCATATTCATAGTCTCTATTATATTTTATTTGAGTGTCAATGTAAGACAATTCTCTATTATTACTGGGAGTAGTTCCGTTGCCAATGAAAATATCTTTGACAACTTGTCCCTCGGATTTTTTAATCAACCTATAACATAAAGCCTCAGAAGACGTGCGTTCTTCAGCGTTTAATATAGATGTATACGGAGAAAATTGACGGCCTGCAACGTGTATCCACTGTCTTCTCAATGTCACATTAAGTTTGTCAATTCCTGCTTGAGAGATTGCGCGACCGGTGGTATAAGGTGTTCCTTCGGCACTTAAAACTAAAGATTCAATCCTTTGCCCTTGTTTTCCGAAATCAAATAAGTTAGTAACAGATGTCAACGAAAGGGGAAATCTTTTAGAAATAAGTGAGATGTATTTTTGAGCAGGATTACTAAGCCTTTGGTTGACAATGGTGGAAAAAACAGTATGTTGACGATTAATGTATGTACTATCTTTTAAGGCTTGCATGATAGGTATACTAACTTCATCGTCTTCAATGATTTTTCCTATGGGGCCTAGTTTGTCCGCCTCAAATTGCACACCAATAGAAAAAGGAAAAGACTGTCGTGTGTCACGAAGCATTGTCATTTCTTTAGATGGAATTATTAAGTCTGTTGTGCTATTGGTTATTGTTGTTCTATCATCTTCTGTCAAAGACGGTGCAACTTCAGAAAATTCACCAAGATAATCAATTAATCGTGTGTTATCCACACTGCTTTGGGGGAGATTCCCATTCAAAGTCATTATAGTTCGATACCGAGAATATAATTCTAAACCATTAGTACCATAGCGAATAGGCCACAAACTAGAAACAGGAACCCCATCCTGACCTACAATATTTTGATTGGGGGTTGCTGATGCGGTTGAGTAAAGTCTAAAAACATAATTATCAGGCTGTACTCCAATTGGTACCGTAGGTTCAGCAACAGCCTCTTCGTAAGCTGGGTCGTAACGTGAATAGTCGGGATTAACAAGTGCTTCAACAGATGGTTCACCACTTTGTTCTATTAGCGGATTCGTATCATAAGAGGTCACAAAGGGCATCGTCTCGGAAACAAAATAATAATTATACATCGGATTAGATTGAAGTTCCGGGTCTGTCAGAAGTAACGAGTCTATCATGGCTTGTCTGGGCATTATAGACCTTATTGCTTGTGCGACGATATATATGTTTTCTTTTTTCTCCAAATATCCCGGATCTTCCGTAAACAAAGGCATTCTGTGCAAAAGATCGGACAAATTATTTATAGCTATTCCTGCACTAACCAAAGTATTGTAATCAAATGCAGCAATCGCAGGGGTACTTATTTGAGATAAAATCCTAATAAAGGTATCTGCGTCTTCTCTGTGTCCACGTAAGGTTATAGTAGCGAGAAAGTTCCGAACTCTAGTGCTATTAACCAGTGTTGTCATCGTATTTAAAGAAGCTGCCATCATATCTTTTGACAGACTTTCTACAGGATTACCAGGTACTTGCATATCTCTATAGACATAATTTCCGGCGGGCCTTCCCTCTCTGAAATCGGCTGGTCCGTATTCATTAAAGAAAGAATTAATCCACAACTGATATTCGTTTGCATTTGATATCTGAGCTTCCTCGCCATTAAAGCCACCCAAAGACCACTCTAACTCTGTAATTATTTTACCAAAACGGGGACGGTTCGGGGCAGATTGCTTAAGCTGGTTATCATCTTCTAAAGGATTGCCACTAAAATAGGTGTCCGAATTATTACGAAAATATTTTAAAAGTGGACTTTTTACAGGCTCGTTAAAACTTAAAAATCTTTTAACCATCGTTAATCATGCCTCCGCCCACTAACCCATAAAATGAAACATTAACTGGTGCTGGTGTATCAGTTGATACTCCCACCACCCTAATCTCATCAGAGGTAGTTTGGCTAACAACCGCCATATCTTCATCAGAGGTAGTTTGGCTAACAACCGCCATATCTTCATCAGAGGTAGTTGTATTGGCTGCGACAGCGACACCAACAAAATTAGGTGTATCCGGTATTTGAGTTGAAACATCAATTTGAGGAGTGTCTTTGATGAAGAAAAAATACTTATTATATATAGGAAGATTAAATACTTCAATAGATTTAAAAGAATTTCTTAAATTTTCGTTAATACCACTTTTTTCAGTTGTATCTTTTAAAAATTGATAGTCTGATTCTTCTAGGCGTCGCACTCGACAAAGAAGCTTTTGCCCTTGCTCTAAATCATTAATAATTTCGGGCGTTATTTCAGCCCACTGGTCTATTTTCATTTTTTCTACGTATGCGCCATCTGGTAATCTTTCTCCACCATCGAACACATTTGAGCCAAATTCTACGGCTTGAGAAAATTCTGACTCGTTTAAATCTCCGAACCCTGTAAGATATTCTACCACAGCTATCTGTTTATAGTTCATCCAAAAAGCTAAAAATTTAGCATATATTTTCATAGGATCTTTTGTTAGTGAAAATGGAGGATAATTTCTTCCATTTTCATAAAAGCTAACTAATTGTTCTGGGCTGCTGGCCTCGTCTATATCTCGCAAAACAGGACGACAGGCCCCAAATGCACTGGGGTTTGTGCCGTCTGAAATATTCAATTGATTGTTAGTAGTCGCGACGATTGTCATACTTTTTATTTGATTAGGGAGCCTAGACAACTCATCACCCAGAGATCCAATAATATTTCTTGCTGTCAGCCCATATAAATCCCTCATAGTTCTCATTGAATTAAATTGATCCTGCTCATAAGATACTGTAAAATCAATTTTCTTATCAATTGAAAGTTCACCAAAGATAGCAAAAGGAAATTTGATAGGCAGTTTTCGTAAATTTGCTTTATCAAGTTGTTTTTGGAGGCTCTGTGAACGATCGGTGGGCTTGTTGTTACCCAATTCCTCAGACGATGTATCAATGTAACTTAATACTGATGGGTCTATACTATTCTCTCCTCCAATAAGCGCCGGCAAAGCTAAAGGAGCATTAGGTACTATTAAGAGGTTCCTAACGCGAGATTCTGTTCTATCAGCGGTGGGTTCATAAGGACCCTGTGAGACCCGAGGAGGTTCATATTGAGGTGTAGATCCACCTTTAAGACTGACCCCATGGCGCTCATCTAATATTGTAATAACCGAATCATATAATTTTTCATTTCGGCGAATACTTGGCTCATTACTATCCCCTGACATGTGTTGTAAAGAAGGGGTAGCACAGAATAAATCTTCCTTATCATGTGACATACGCATAATATCAGAAAACAAACTTGCGTAGTCATCAAGATTATATTGCACTAAAGGTCGTTGACTAACACTAAAACGCCCTTGGTTGAAAATTTTTCTGTTAGGTACCTTGAAAACAGCCGGAGTGAAATGCTTAGTCGCTGAAAGAGCAAAAAGACCCTCCGGTTCGTTAGGATCTTGGGGGTTTACATTTTGAAAATATTTATTAAATTCGCTTCTCATACGAGAAGTATATTGAGGTAAAGAAATTCTAGTTAACCCATTGGTTTGAATATTGGGATCTTCCGACCCAAACACATAATCGGTACCATATCCAACATTTTGTGTTAAATCAATAGTTTCATTGAAAGAAAAAGTATCATGATAAATTGGATAATCTCTTTGACATACACCCCTACTTTCAAAATCATTAATTACTTTATCCATATTGTTTCTCCCCATTGGGTTGGATGGGAAAATTGTTCTCAATTGTTTATAGAAAAAGAAAATGCCAATGTCTATAATTCTTTGAATATCCAGGAAAACTTGAGGATTTACATTCTGTTGGGTCAATTCAGGTCGGAAAAAATTATAAATACGGATATTTTGTTGGAGCGGTATTATGTCATCAATGATTCGTTGGTATTCATTTACAATGCTTTTGACGACTTGAAGATAATGTCGTTCCACTCCTCTATATTGGACCTTCATGAGCACTAAAGGATATTTCGTCCTGCGGGTAGATGCATCATACAAATTTCTTCCGTTTCGGATACTTGCACCATCTTCAATAATTTCATCGGTAGGTACCGAGTTAACAATATTTTCAAAAACTTGTTCAATATCATACTTTAACTCATACAACTTATGGACAACAGCCCTAATAAAATAAGGTGCATTATCTTCCACCACAAGGTCAGCGTCATAACCTAGACGATGTGGCCAGCCCTCCTGGCGCTCATTACTGATGTTTTTGTCTTCCCCTTCGTAGAACAGTATTTTGGTCGAGTTTATTCCTACAATATCAGTAACACGTTGAGCCGGCATAATATAAGTTCGCGGGTAATTCAAATTAGGACCAAGGGTGTGTACATTTCCCACTGTTCCTAAATCATTAGTATTAACATAAGAAAGTTGATTAACATATCTCCGATACAGCAACATATCCTTAACCCTTGACGCGTTAAAGTCATAATTTGGGTCACCGCTTAATAGTATATTAGCTGTGGTAGGATTTCTGTAAAAATAAGAAAATGCACTATTTTCTATGAGATACGACTGAAGATCAAAAGCAAAAGTAAACTGCGGGTTTTCTTGGTGATCTCGTGTTATCCACAAAGGCGTAAAATAGTTTCTATTTTTAATAATTTTTCTGATACC
>MDTA01115531.1_pt1 | contig 11023 bp, 12 predicted proteins | sample 811151 | NCBI WGS metagenome assembly MDTA01 (sample SAMN05326648, study PRJNA326480) | marine metagenome | isolation source: seawater | place: Indian Ocean: South | collected 2010 | reverse complement strand
TTAAAAAAATTTAAAGAAATTACAGGCTGCCCATTATTAGTAAATACTTCCTTTAATGTAAGAGGCGAACCAATCGTTTGTTCAGTAGAAGATTCTTTTAGATGTTTTATGGGGACGGATTTAGATATTTTAGTATGTGAAAATTTTATATTATACAAAGAAAAACAAAATAAAAATTTATTAAAAGATTATAAAAATAAGTTTGAAAGAGATTAATTAAGTTTTAAAACGGTTGCAGGGTCTAGTCTTGTTCCAAACCAGTTAAGCCTGATATCCAAGTGTGCCCCAGTTGATCTACCTGTCGATCCCACTGTTCCAATAATCTCACCTTGTTTTACCTTTTGTCCTTTCTTTACAAAAATATCACTCATATGCATATACAAAGTGGAAATACCATGTCCGTGATCAAATATTAAAGTTCCACCCGTATAAAATAAATCTTTTTCCACCATAGTTGCAGTTCCATCTAACATCGCTTTAATCTTTGTTCCTTCTTTAGCAGCAAAGTCTATTCCATAGTGAGGCCATCTAGGCTTTCCATTTAATATCCTTTGGCTTCCATAAACTCCAGTCACAATTGCATTATCTAAAGGGTTAATAAATTTTTTTTTAAAAAAATCTAATTTACTATCAATTGATCTTGCATCAGATATTATTTTATTTTCTCTTTTTATTCTTTCATAAACTTCTTTTGGCGGCGTTACTTTTTTTTCAGACAAACCATCAATTTTTTGTATTTTATATTTTCTCTTTTGAATTTTTTTAATAATTTTTTCTTTTTTTCCATTCTTTTCTAAAGTTATAACAACATCGTACCTTCTATCTCTTCCTAATCCAAAAGCAAAAAAACCATCATCTGTTATTCTGACCTTCCTATTATCAACCTTTACTATATTCTCTGGATTAGTTTTACCGACTATAAAGTGCCCTTGTATAAACTTTCCCCTAAATTCTACGTTTGATGCAACCCCATCAAATGCTGGAAATGTTAACAATAAGGCAATGACGAATATTAATTTTATTAAATTTGTTTTTGACATTTAATTAGATTACTTTAATAAAAGATCACAGGATATGTCAAAAATTGCCTTAATAACAGGAATAACAGGTCAAGATGGTTCTTACCTTGCAGAGTTTTTATTGAAAAAAAATTATAGAGTTCACGGATTAGTTAGAAGAGTGGCATTAGAAGACGAAACACATAGGCTTTGGAGGCTTCAAAAAATTTTATCAAAAATTAAATTACACCCCGCATCATTAGAGAGCTATGCAAGTATAGTTAAAATTATATCCAAAATAAAACCTAACGAAGTTTATCATTTAGGCGCACAAAGTTTTGTCGATTATTCTTTTAAAGATGAATTTTCTACATTAAATACCAATATAAATGGTACACACTATTTATTGTCAGCCATAAAAGATTTTTCGCCGAAAACAAAATTTTATTTTGCTGGTTCATCTGAAATGTTTGGCAAAGTATTAAATTCACCTCAGAGCGAAAAAACACCATTCAACCCAAGATCTGCATATGGAATATCAAAAGTAACAGGACACTTTTTGACTAAAAATTATAGAGAGGCTTACGGCTTATTTTGTTGTACAGGAATTTTATTTAACCACGAGTCCCCGAGAAGAGGATTTGAATTTGTAACAAGAAAAATTTCACATGGAGTTGCTAGGATAAAGTTAGGTCTACAAAGAGAAATAAAATTAGGCAATCTTTTACCTAAAAGAGATTGGGGTCATGCAAAAGATTACGTTGAAGCTATGTGGTTAATGCTGCAGCAAAAAAAACCAGATGATTTCGTAATTGGAACAGGAAAACAATATTCTGTTAAGGATTTTGCAAAAACCGCTTTTTCCGTTGTTGGACTTGATTATAAAAGATACGTAAAAATTGACAAAGGTCTTTTTAGGCCAGCCGAAGTTACCACACTAATAGCCAATTGTATAAAAGCAAAGAAAAAGCTCAAGTGGAAACAAAAGATAAGTTTTAAACAGCTAGTAAAAGAAATGGTTGAATCTGATATTAAGTTTGTACAAAAGTCTGGTTATTAGAAAAAAAATTTGCAATAATAAAACTTATAAACAAAGGAGTAAAAATGACTAAATTTTATACAATGGGTTGTTATACTGACAAAGGTTTAGCAGGTTTTGTTAACAATCCCTCTACAAACAGAAAAGCTGCAACACAGGCTTTAGTGGAGGCCGGTGGAGCAAAGATGATGGATTATTCTCTTTTAAGAGGTACATTTGATTTTATAGCTGTTTTGGAAGGAACATTTGAACAAATGGCAGCAGCAAAGATGGTTGCAGTATCAAGCGGAACTGTAGAGAATTTTACTATACTTGAGTCTGCTGATTTAAATAAAATAGCAGATATTGCAAAAAAAATGTCATCTACTTATAAAGCACCAGGAAAATAATTTTTTATGGCAAGTGAAAATAGAACAGGTATACCAAATTCATTACATGAACATTGGATGCCGTTCACTTCAAATAAAGACTTTAAAAAAGAACCAAGGTTAATTACTGGTGCCAAAGGTGTATATTTAAAAGATCATAAAGGAAGAACACAAATTGATGCGAGCTCAGGTTTATTTTGTAATCCACTAGGGCATGGAAGAAAAGAAATCATAAATGCAATAACAAAACAACTTGAGACTTTAGACTATGTTCAGCCTTTCCAACAAGGCTATGGAGGCTCTTTTGAACTCGCAACGAAAATTTCAAAACATACTCCAGGTAATTTAAATCAAATATTTTATACAATTTGTGGATCTACTGCAGTAGAAACGGCTTTAAAAATTTGTATTGCTTATCATAAAGCGCGTGGACACGGTCAAAGATTTAGGTTTGTTGGTCGAGAAAGAGCATACCATGGAATGAATATTGGAGCTACATCAGTAGGCGGAATGATCAATAATGTAAAAACATTTGCTAGTATTTTAATGCCGGGCGTTGTTCATATGAGACATACACATCTTGAGGAACATAAATTTGTAAAAGGTCAACCAGAAACTGGAGCAGAGTTAGCAGATGATCTTGAAAGGATTGCAATGAATTTTGGTGCTGAAAATATTGCTGCTTGCATAGTTGAACCTATTTCTGGTTCTACTGGAACTTTGGTTCCACCAAAAGGTTATTTGAATCGACTTAGAAAAATTTGTGACAAGCATAATATACTTTTAATTTTCGATGAAGTTATAACAGGATGGGGAAGAACAGGTTCATCATTTGCTGCAAAGGAGTACGGAGTTACACCGGATATTATGACAATGGCCAAAGCAACTACAAACGGAATAGTTCCCATGGGAGTTGTGGCTGTCAAAGAAGAAATTTATGATACTATTGTTAATACTTCACCTGACGGGGTAATAGAATTATTTCATGGTTACACTTATTCTGGGATACCTGTAGCGGTATCTGCTGCGCTTGCTGTACAAGAAATTTTTGAAAAAGAAGATATTTTTAATAGAGCAAAGAATTTATCTTCATATTTTTTAGACGGTTTATTTTCACTAAAAGATATTAAGTGCATAGAAAATATAAGAGGTTATGGAATGATGGGCGGTATTGATATTAGAAAATCTGATAGACCTGGTAAAGCTGGTTTCCAAGTATACAAAAAATGCTATGATGCGGGAGTAAACTTTAAAGCTACAGGAGATTGTTTGATAATTGCACCTCCATTCATATGTGAAAAAAAACACATTGATGAAATAATTGAAAAGCTTCGTACAGGAATTGAAGCCTATTCAAAATCTGTACAATTGTAGATTTAAAAATTATGTCAATCTAACCCATTTTGAACATCAAATTAATTTATTGACTATTTTTCGATAAACTAAATCTTTAAAAATTATTTCATAAGTGGTTAAATAAGCGATGGGTATTTCAGATTTAAATGAAAAAAACACAGGTGAGGAAGTTTTAAAAAGCTCTTCATACTTAAATTCAAATAGAGTTGATCTTAATAATCTTATTAAAAAAGTTAGAGAAGAAGAAAAAAAGAATAAAAGAAATAGTGTTTATGTTTCTGCAGCTGCCATATCTGCTGTCGCAGTTTTTGGTATTATTCTGACGCTGTAGAAATTATCTAAGCAATCCTCGTAAAACAATCGATGAAAAATTACTTAATATAGATATTTTTCTTTTCATCCACTCAGGTTGAAGCATTGGATTAAAAGTAGATTGGCTGAATGATAAAAAATATCTCTTAGAAGCAATATCTTTTTCCAAAACTTTTGTTTTAACAAATTTATCAAGTTTCCTTATACAAGTGGCTCTAGGTATACCAGTAATATCAGAAACAGAAGTAGCGCTGATATTAGCATCTCTCGTTGAAATGATCTTATTATTTTTAGATTGATTAAAAAAAATAGAATAATCACTTGAATTTCTTTTAATAAAGTTAAGTGTTTGTATTATAACTTGTAATCCTATCAACAACATCTCAAGATCTTTAAGTTTTTCTTGCCAAAATTTTATATATTCAAGTTGAACATTTAGATAATGGTACCAATAAAAAGAATAATTCAGTTTAATCTCCTTCTCAATTTTAGATATGGACAAATTGAGATTAAGTAATTTAGTCTGTTCATAAATAAATTTTGAAAGTGAATTAATTTCTTCCTCAATAATTTTTACGTAGGTTTCTTTAAATTCTGATGCAGGTTCCCAAAAAAGTCTATTTTTTTCACCTTTAATAATATGTTTTTTTTTGATTAATGATATTAGTTTTCTTCTAGTTGTTTCTTTTGGAAGGCCAGTTTCCTTTGCTACAAAGATTATTTTTTTTTTGGTTTGAAAAATATCTTTATGGTTTTTCCAAAATTTATCCAATGATAAATCAAAATCTAAGTCACGCTCTCTTTTTCTTAAAATTTCAAGGTGACAATCTCTTGCAAAAAAAATTACAATATTTCCACCTTCTAAGTCCCCATACCTTTTATAAACACCTGATAAAAAAGCACTTTCCATTTCGTAAAAAGTTGGCATTAATTTTACAAAATTGTCTGCTAAATTTTTTTGAATATATTTATTTTCAACTTTTTTAAAACGTTCCATATAATTATAAAAGTATATTGTCCAATTTGGGCTAATAAAAACAATTCTGTAAATTAAAGTCAACCTTGAAATTTGATTTGTATAAGCTTCAGATTTACAGTAAATAGTTAAGAATTATTAAGGCGGGGTAGCTCAGTTGGTTAGAGCACAGGACTCATAAGCCTGGGGTCGGTGGTTCGAATCCACTCCCCGCTACCATTTAAAAAAGTGATTAAAAAATATTTACAAAATATATTTAAAAACATTACATATGGTATTTTTAAATTACTATATGGATCAATAAACAGCTCGATAAAACCTTTTGACGATAAAAGAATTTTATTAGAAAAAACATTAATTTCAGAAAATTTATCTTATAAGATCTTCTCTGCTTTAGATTCAAGACTATATACTGACAGAATTCATGATACTGCAATAATTATAGATAATAAAATAGTTGAAGGACCATCTTTTCAATTAAGAAAAAATCATGCAAATTCAAAAATATCTGACAATATAGTTTTTAAAAAAGGGACGCCTAGATTTTTAAGAAAATTAAATGGCTCAGTTTTATCACTATTAACTGGTGGCGGAGGTAATAGTACATATTGGCATTGGATTTTTGATGTATTGCCCAGACTTAAAATTTGCGAAAATGTAAAAGATATTAATTCAATAAATTATTTTCTTTTTCCTGATTTAAAAAAAAATTTCCAGAGAGAAACTTTAAAAATTCTAGGTTTTTCAGATACTAAAATTTTATCAAGTGTTAATTATAGACATATAAAAGCAAATGAAATAATTGCAACTGACCATCCATACGTATTCTCAGACGATGTTCACGGAGATGCACAAAAGATACCTCTTTGGATAATTAAATGGTTAAGAGAAAAATTTCTTAATAAAGTAAAAAATCAAAAAAATTTTCCTAAAAAAATTTATATTGATCGAAGCGACTCTAAATCAAATATTTCGCATTTAAGATCAATAGAAAATGAGACTGAGGTAAGAGAATATCTAAAAAAACAGGGTTTCGAACCTGTTAGACTCAGTGATTTGAGTTTTACAGATCAAGTAAATTTATTCAATAAAGTCGAGGTAGTTACTGGTTTGCATGGTTCGGGTTTTGCAAATATTATATTCTGTAAATCAGGAACTAGGGTTATTGAATTTAGAAATTCTTCGTCAGGACCAATAATTGGAAACATTGCTGAGAAAAATAGTTTGAATTACAGCCCCATAATTGTTCAAACTAAAAATATTGATTTTGGGTTACAACAAGGCCACATCAACATATCTATTCAAGAATTATCAAAATTATTAAAAGACTAGAGATAGCCAAATTTTTTTTTAAAATCCTTTAATGATGGTAGCTTTTTATCTTTTGATGAAATTAAGGGTTTTTTAACTGGCCAATTAATATTTAATGTCTTATCGTTCCAAATTATGCCGCTTTCAAATTTAGGCTGATAATAATTAGATAATTTATAATATATTATATTTTCACTTCCAAGCGTTAGGTATGAATGAGCAAAACCATCAGGGACGTAAAGAGACAAACCATTTTTTTCGGATAAAATTATTTTAAAAGTTTTACCAAAAGTTTTAGATTTTTTTCTTAAATCAATCACACAATCTAATATTTTCCCTTTCATTACAGAAATATACTTAACTTGTTGATATTTGAACTGAAAATGAAATCCTCTAAGAACATTTTTTTTAGATAAAACTTTATAATCAAAAATAAGATTTTTACCCTTTATTTTATTTTTTCTATAAAATTCAACTAAATTTCCTCTACTGTCATTGTTTTTTTTAAGTTTTACAATTTTTAAACCCTGAATTTTTGTTTTAGTAATTTTCATGTCTTTTTCAATATTTTATTGAGTTTATTTAAATTCATATATGGATTAAATGGAAATTCACCTTTAGATTTTATTTTTTTAACTTTAGAATTATATTTTTTTGCAAAAGCATAAACAGTTTTTGTTTTTCCTCCAATATTTAAAATTCCCTTTTTATTTATAACCTTAAATAATAATTTTACTAATTCATCTTGAAAAATAAAATTTAATTTTACATTCGTATAAGCTTTTTTGTGCAAGAAAGGTCTTTCAGTCATACATACTCTTAAAATCAATGAATTAGGATACATTTGAACTGAACACTCTCCACCCAATTTTGACCAAGCATAATTATTCCATGGAAGTAGAGGATCGTTTTCTTTGTAATTTCCTTTTTTGCCCTCATAAACATAGCTTGTAGAAAAATAAACTATTTTTATTTTTAAATCAGAACATGCTCTTACTAAATTTGCTGTTCCAATTATATTTAACATTATACTTTCAGAAATATTTTTTTTATGAGTTATCATAGGTCTAGATAACCCCGCTAAGTGAATAACAATTTTTGGCTTTCTTTTTTTCAGATAAAGTTTTGTTTTCTCATAACTTCTAATATTCAAATCATTTTTATTGGGGTAGAACATTTTATAATTAGTTTTGGTTCTTTTTAAAATTTTACCAAATCTCCCACTACCACCGGTAACAACAATTTTTACACTCATAAATTTAACCCAAGTCTTTTAGTAATATTCTTTTTTGAAATTTTTTTGAAGAACTTTAAATTTTGGGAGTACCAAATAATAGTTTTTGCCAAACCTTCAGATAAAGAAACTTTATGCCTCCACCTGATCTCTTTCTTTATTTTTTTTATATTTAAAGCATATCTCAGATCATGACCAGGCCGATCAATTACAAATTTAATTTTAGTTTTATCTCCAATTTTAATTTTATTCTCTCTAGAAATTAGGATTAAATTTTTTATAATATCGATATTTCTTAATTTTATTTCAGTCCCTATATTGTAACTCTGTCCGATTTTAACTTTCAAAAAGATTTTTATTAATGCCTCACAATTGTCTTTTACATATATCCATTCTCTAACATTCTTGCCCGCGCCGTATAATGTTAAGGGCTTATTATTAAGAATATTAAAAATCATTTTGGGAATAAATTTTTCAGGAAATTGATTAGGACCATAATTATTGCATGGATTTGCAATTAAAGTTCTCATTCCATATGTCCTACCATAAGATCTAACAATTTGATCAGCACTTGCTTTCGAGGCTGAGTAAGGCGAACTAGGATTATAATTAAAATTTTCACTTGCTTTAAAATTTTTTGGAATATCTCCATATACTTCGTCAGTTGAGACTTGTAAAAATTTTAGTTTTCTTTTTCTATTTTTTTCAAATTTTCTAACAGCCTCCAGTAAATTGTGTACACCTAATACGTTAGTTTTAATAAAATTTTCTGCATTATCAATAGATCGATCAACGTGTGTTTCTGCTGCTAAATTGAAGATACCCAATGGTTTAAATTTTTTTAAAATTTTAAATATTTTTTTACGATTATTAATGTCTAATTTGTAAAAAAGATAATTCTTATTATTCTTAAAATCTTTTAAATTATATGGATTTGCAGAATAACTCGACTTATCTATATTTATAACAAAGAATCCCTTTTTTAAAAGTAATTGTATTAAATTGCTGCCTATAAATCCTGAACCCCCTGTAACTATAACTTTTTTCATATTAATTTTACAAATAAGAATTGATCTATTAAATTAAACTATTAAAAGAATTAGAGTATAAAATCAATTATGTTTAAATAATGTCAATTCAAGATCTAACTATAGTTATAACCACATTTAAAAGTGAAAATGCCGTGAGTGAATGTCTAAAACATATAGATAAGGATTGTAAAGTTATAAACATAGAAAATTCTAATAATCAAGATTATAAAAAAAAAATTGAGCAAAGTTTTAAAAATGTTCACTGTATTTTGACAGGCGAAAATTTAGGATATGCAAAAGCGAATAATATTGGATTAAAAAATACATCCACAAAATATGCATTAATACTTAATCCTGATACAAATTTATTGCAAGATACTTTAGAAAAATTTTTTATAGCTGCAAAAAGATTACCAGATTTTGCAATAATTGGACCAATAATTAATACGAATGAAAATATTAGCGATGAAAACAATAATGATACAAAACAAGTTGATAAGGTAAGAGGTCATGCAATGTTTCTAAATTTATCAGAATTTAGAGAAATTGGTTTTTTTGATGAAAATTTCTTCATTTATTTAGAGGAGATAGATCTTTGCAAGAGACTAATTGAAAAGGGAAAAAAAATTTATATAGATAAAAATATAAAAATATCTCATAAAGGTGGATCTTCTCATGATAAATCTATTAATTTTGAGATGGAACTTTCAAGAAATTGGCACTGGATGTGGTCTACTTTTTATTTTAATAGGAAATACAAAGGATTTATTTTTGCTCTATTACTTATAATTCCAAAACTAATTTCATCAACTTTAAAATTTTTATTTTTTACAACTATTCAGAAACAAGAAAAAAAACAAATTTATTTACAAAGGTTTTCAGGTCTTATTAATTCAATATTAGGTAAACGGTCGTGGTATAGACCAAAAATTTAAAAAATGTATAAATTTTGTCTATCACACAAATATCATGCTCACATGGAAAACATAAATTATATTCCTGTTGGTCAAGGACAAGGTGTTTTCCCGGATAATTGGATGAGAGACAATATAAAAGATAATATTTCTAATAAAAATCAATATTATGATATGTATACTTTTCACTACTGGTTATGGAAAAATTATTTAAATAATTTTGAAAATCAAAAGTGGATATGCTTTTCTACATATAGGAGATTTTGGAAAAAAAATAACTCGTCAAATCAAAAAGATCTTAAAAACAAAATTATTCAAACTCCACCAATAGAATGGGATAACTATGAAACAATTTTAACTGAACCGACTGATTTAACAAATATTAAAATTTCTAAAATATTAAAAAAAGGAAAAAAAATTATTATGAAAGATCCATCAATTTTATTTATTAAGAGTAAGCGAAACATTAAATTTCACTTTGATTTAATGCATTATGAAGGAAATCTTAATAAAGCTGTAGATTTAATTGATAGCAAAGATAAGACTGAATTCCTTGAATATTTAAATAAAGAGACTTCAATAAATTTATGGAATTTATTTTGTTGCAACTCACCAAATACTTTAAATAATTGGTATGAAGCAGTTTTTACATGGTTATTTAAATGTGAAAAAGTTTTTGGCTTCAAAAACTTAAAAGGTTATGAAACTGGAAGAATTTATGCATATTTAGCTGAAAGATATCTTCCTTTTTGGTTTAAAAAATATTCTAAAACAAGAACCTGGCCAATATATTTTTATGATCACAACTCTTAAGATCACAGAATTTATGAATAACTTTAATTATTTGATTTATAAAAGATTTAAATATAGATAATACATTATGAAATCCAAAAAAGTATTAGTAACTGGTGTGGCAGGTTTTCTAGGATCACATCTTTCTGAACAACTTGCAAATATGGGCCACGAGGTTTTGGGAGTTGATAATATGATTGGCGGTTATAAAGATAATGTACCAAAAAATATTAAATTTTTTGAGTTAGACTGCTGTGATTTTAATAAAATAAAGCCTACAATGGAAAATGTGGACGTTGTTTATCATTGTGCAGCTACGGCACACGAAGGTTTGTCTGTTTTTTCACCCTACGAAATAGGAAAAAATAATTATTTGGCATCTTTGTCAGTTTTTTCAGCCGCAATATCAAATAAAGTTAAAAGAATAATTTTTTGTTCATCTATGGCGAGATATGGATCTCAAAAATTTCCTTTTACAGAAGATATGCCGGCAAGCCCTGTCGACCCATATGCTATTTCAAAAGTTGCTGCTGAGCAGACACTAATAAATTTATGTGAATTGAACAATATTGAATGGGTTATTGCAGTTCCACATAACATTATTGGTCCAAGACAAAAATATGATGATCCTTTTAGAAATGTTGTTTCTATAATGATAAATCGAATGTTACAAAATAAAGCTCCAATTATAT
>MDTA01136094.1_pt1 | contig 11024 bp, 15 predicted proteins | sample 811151 | NCBI WGS metagenome assembly MDTA01 (sample SAMN05326648, study PRJNA326480) | marine metagenome | isolation source: seawater | place: Indian Ocean: South | collected 2010 | reverse complement strand
TGTGAAGGTAATGTTGATTTAGGCTGTGGTTGCGGTGAGGCTGGTCCATCTGGATGTGATGAGGAGTGTGGCTCAACTTTAGAGTTTGATGAATGTGGTGTGTGTGGTGGTGATGGTATTACTGAAGGTGCCTGTGACTGTGAAGGTAATGTTGATTTAGGCTGTGGTTGTGGTGAGGGTGAGCCAAATGCATGTGGTGACTGCGGTGATACGGATTGCTATGAATTAGCTCAAGGTCCTAACCTCATGAGTTTTACAGATTTACCTGAAAATCAATCAATTTCATCTATTTTTGAACCAATTACTAATGATGTATATGCAGTACTTGGAGAGGGTGTTTCATCTGTACCAATGGGTGGTTCATGGATGGGTGCATTACAAGAAGCTGAGTGTTCAAGTGGTTATTGGACTATATTAAATAGCAGTACATCATTATCTGTCTCACCAGATGGTGTTTGTTCAACTGACCAAACCTATAATATTCATTATGGAGCGAATTTGGTTTCCTATCCTTTTTATAGCTCTCAATCATTATCTGAGGCATTACCGCAAGATGTCCAGGGTACAGTATATGGAGTAATTGGTGAGTACGAAGCTGCTTACCTAGACGAAACAGGCTGGCTTGGTAGTTTGAGTGAGCTTAATCCACAAAGTGGATACTGGTTAATTAGTAGTGATAATACAAGCTTTACATATAATTCACCTTCAAATGATTTGGTAAGACTTGAATCAAACAAGGAAAAAAGCAATGCAGAAAACTTATTTGATGAATTTGGAGTTGAATTATCAACGGTCTCATCATACTATTTCCTTGAAAATGCTCTTGTAGATGACGAATATTTAACCGAAGCTTACACAATAGTTTCAAAATGTAATGATAACGTGGTAGGTGTCAGAAATTGGACAGGTACATTTTCTGATATTCCTGTGATGGGTATCGATGGTCGTGAATCAACATTAGGCTACTGTGATATTGGTGATACTGTTGAATTATACATTATTGATGAGAATGGATCAGAAAGAAAGTTAAATGGAAATATTCACTCATTTAGCCCGAATTCAATTCAGGTTGTTTCTTTGCTATCAACTTCTATTGAGACAGCATCAAACTTTAGTATAGTTAAGGCATATCCAAATCCATTTAATCCAAGTACTACTATTTCATTTACTCTCCTTGAGAATCGCGAAGTTAATATTGGAATATATAATATTAATGGTCAGCGTGTTGATGAAGTTCAATCAGGTCAACTATCCTCAGGATTCCACTCATTTATTTGGAATGCAAGTGATATGGAAAGTGGAGTATATTTTATTGAAATTGTAGGCAATGGAGTTGTACTAAATACTCAAAAAATTGTTCTTATTAAATAATTAGCTTAGCTATTAAATGAAATAAAAAAGTGGCCTATATAGGCCACTTTTTTTATGGTTTCGATATTTGCTGTGTCAACTAATTAAGCGATATTAAGTTTTTTATATCTTTTTTTGCATCTTTTGGCAGCCAATCCAACCCATCATAAGTTTTAATCATACGTCTATCAGGATCAAGTAAGATGCAACGCATGTTATGACCTATATCGTTGTCTTCAACTCCCCAGAAACCAAACATAGCCTGTTTAGTTAGCTTATATAAATCATCCATATGTTTGTAGCTCGACCACATTTGCCAATTTTCATATCCATCAAAAGTTCTTTCATATGCTTTTTTGAGTACACTTGGCGTATCATAAATGTAGTCAAAACTAATCATTATAATTTCTATGTTTTCATCCTTTAATTCTTCTGCTAAATATCTTTGTTTAAATAATAATGCAGGGCACATATTAGGAATTGGACAACGAGTAAAAATAAAAGAAATAAATCTAAATTTACCATCAGAGTCAGATAAGTTTACTTTTTTTCCAAACATATCCGTAAAGGATGCATCTGTAATTGTGTCGCCAATATCAATCGGTGAATAAGGGTCATCTTCATCCCAAAAGAAGTCATCATCTCTCACTTCAACTTCAACGTTTGCAATAATATTAAATTCGCTTGCATAGCCACTATTCTCTTCAAGTGTTAGCTTAAAATGCATACTATCACCAACGGAAAACTTTGAAATATCTTCTTCAGGCTTGAGCTTAAAATTCATTGTCATTGCCATCATAAAATCTTTTATTTCATCATGATGAATAGTTAGTTCATGTCTATTTGAGTCAATTTTAGTAACTACTCCAACCACTGGGTACTCTTTATTATTACTATTATTATTGTGGTCACTGCATGATGTTATCATAAGTGCTACAAACAGAATCTTTATTTTCATTATTTTTTATCCAAAAAAAAGGTGACTAATTGTCACCTTTTTTTATTTTATTTAGTTAAAATTACTTTTTCTTTTTGCTTTGACGAACAAATGTAAAATTGTTTACAGTTTCTCCCTCACCAATTGTCACAGTGGCTGTAAGATGTTTTTTCATTTTGAACTTTTCTTGCCATGCAATAACTTCATAAGTACCAGCAGGAATCCCATCAATCTTAAAGTTACCATCTTTATCAGTTACTGCGAAATATGGATGATCAAATACAGCAACCCATGCTTTCATCCATGGGTGAACATCACATTTAATATAGAATGGATCTTCAACCTTATCAAAAGAAACAGTCTTTTCTTTTACTACCTTAGGCATTGCAAAGTTAAATTGAGTATTTGTTTTTGCCATTGAGTGAATATTATGTAAAGTGGCATCACTATTTTTAATCAATAGCTCTTGACCTTTCATAATACCTTGAACGTGGGGAGTATATAGACATCCTACTTGATCAAGCACAGCATTTGTTTTTGGAAGTTCTCCTTTGTACTTAACATCTTTTAGCCATACCATAACGTTTGCTAAATTATTGTTATCATCTACAATAAAAGACTCATTGTAAACTTTGCCCTGGTGAGATGAACCACAGATTGGGTCTGCATCCATTTTCAGAGTTTTCTTTTTAGGAATCTTTCCTTTATAGTTAACATTTCCTTTTAATGTACCGGCATAGATAGTTGAGCTTGTTACTACTACAGCTAATAGCACATGAATAAGACTTGAAAAACGCATTATTTCTCCTAAATTGATTTATATTAAAAACAGTTAGAAATCTAACATCTAAATTTACCTAATTTTATATACCCTATTTAAAGATTTTTTTCAGGTTTATACTAATTTTAAGGTTTGTTTTATGTGGATAATAATGTACATAAGTTATGTGTTAATGGGATTTTCATTTTTACTGCTTGGTGTGAATGGTTTGATGGGATATTTTGATTTTATATTTTTAGGTGCTAATCACATTCAATTTGCACTTGTTAGCTCAATTCTGTATATGTTCACAGAAACACTCATAATGTTTTATTTTATTATAACTGGAAAAAAAATTAAGGAATATATCAAAGATAATGAATGTGATCCATCTCTTTATAACGGTGTAATAAAAATGAAAATGAAACTTTTTCCACATATAATGGTTAATATGATAATAATAGGTGCTCAATTTATTTTGGGAGGTGCTGTACATAGCGGGTCAATCCCTGCATGGTTCCATGGTATCCTATTTGATATCGGTTTCATTCATTTTGTATGGGTAATTATAATACAGCACAGATGCTTTAAAGAGAACACGGAGTTAGTTATAAATCTCTATGACCAAGTTAAATTGAAAAGGTCGGCTTAATGTATTACATTGCAAAATTTCTTGAAATTGTTGGAATCACTATTATTGGTATAGGTTTTATTGTTAAATTTCCCTTGTTGATGGACCCACGATTATTTGGTTTTGGATTATCATTTTTTTTCATGGGTTGGATTATAGAAAAATATATTCTTAAATGATAGGAGAAGCTGTATTTCATGGCATATGTAGACCATTTAAAATCAGTTCCAGAATTACCAGATAAAATTAATTCAAAGAAAACGAGACCCAGATTAATGGCTGTCGTTGATGAAGATAATTGTACTGGTTGCTCTGCTTGTGTACCATTTTGTCCTGTTGATTGCATTGAAACTGTAAGCAGTGATAAGTATGATGATACTCCAATCCCACCTGTACAGGTTAGATGGAATGAGTGTATCGGTTGTCAAATCTGTCATAAGGTTTGTAAAAAATTAACCTGGGATTCTATTAGGATGATACCAACAGATGTTTTCGAAGAAAGATATAATATAAAAATTGATTAAAATTAATATTTAGTAGGGTATTGAAAATACTTTATTTAAAAAGGAGAATTACCATTGAGTAGTCATGATCACCATGAAGAATCGTTTGTAACGAAGTACTTGTTTTCTCAAGACCATAAGTGGATAGGGATCCAGTATGGTGTTACTAGTCTAATTTTTTTATTGTTTGGTTTTGCATTAATGATGATAATGCGTTGGCAATTAGCTTACCCTGATACAGTTATACCGATTGTAGGTTTTTTATTTGATGGTGGTATGCTTTCTCCGGATATGTATAATTCATTTGGTGCTATGCATGGTACAATCATGATTTTCTTAGGTGTAGTGCCTATGGTTGTTGGTGCCTTTGGTAACTACCTTGTTCCTCTTCAAATAGGTGCGCCAGATATGGCTTTCCCGAAGTTGAATATGGCGAGCTACTGGACCTATCTTGCGGGTGGTTTAGTGATGGTTTACAGCTTCTTTGTACCAGGTGGTGCAGCAAGTTCTGGTTGGACTTCATATCCTCCATTGTCAGATATTGCTACAACAGGTCAGACTGTTTGGTTAATAGGAATGATTTTCTTAATCACTTCTTCTCTTTTAGGTTCTATGAACATTATTGTTACTATTGTTCAATTAAGAGTTGATGGCTTAACATGGGATCGCCTACCATTTTTTGTATGGGCACAGTTTGTGACATCATTTCTTTTGGTATTAGCGTTTCCACCTCTTGAGGCTGCTGGTGTTTTACAGTTAATGGATCGATTAGCTGGTACTAGCTTTTTCTTACCTAGTGGTTTGGTTGTTGGTGGAGAGGTTATGAATGTTAGTGGTGGTGGTAGTCCATTGCTATGGCAACACCTTTTTTGGTTTTTAGCACATCCAGAAGTTTATGTATTAATTCTTCCTGCTATGGGTGTTGTAGCAGAAATAATTTCAAACAACACACGAAAGCCATTATGGGGTTATAAAACACTTGTTTGGGCATCAGTATGGCTCGGCTTTATGTCATTTGTAGTTTGGGCCCATCATATGTTCTTGACTGGTATGGGGCAAGGTATGAGTATATTTTTCCAAACAACAACAATGATTATTTCAGTGCCCTCAGTAATAATTTTATCAGCATTTTTTATTACGTTATGGGGTGGTAAAATTAGATTTAATACACCCATGTTGTTTGCTCTAGCATTTCTTCCCATGTTTGGAATAGGTGGATTAACAGGTTTGCCTCTAGGTTTAGCTCCAACTGATATACATTTACATGATACATATTATGTAATTGGTCACTTCCATTATGTTGTTGCTCCAGGAACAATATTTGCTATCTTTGCCGGTGTATATTATTGGTTTCCTAAAATTACTGGAAAAAAATTAAATGAGAGTTTAGGTAAAATTCACTTCTTCTTCTCGTTGATATTTATTAATGGTGTTTTTATGCCAATGTTCATTCAAGGATTAGCTGGTGTCTCACGTCGTTTAGCTGATGGCGGTGCATCATATGCTCATGCTGCTGGTGTACTTCAGTGGAATGAATTTATGTCAATTTCTGCGTGGCTATTGGGTTTGGCACAAATTCCATTTATAATTAATTTTTTCATGACTATATTTAAAAAAACAGATGGAAATGCAGATCCAAATCCTTGGCAAGCTACAACAATAGAATGGACCGATGCAACATCTCCTCCTCTTGGTCATGGAAATTTTGAAAAGACACCAGTAGTTTACAGAGGACCATATGAATATAGTGTAGAAGGTGCAGAAAAAGATTTTATTCCACAAACACAAAAATAAAAGGTAGGGATATAAAAAAATGGAAATTCCTTATAATGAAGAATTACGTCCTGATACAGGATTATATAATGCGAAGTTAGGTATTTGGATATTTTTAGCTTCCGAGGTAATGCTCTTTGGAGGATTATTCTCAGCATATATTTTGTTGAGAGTTGGTGCTCCTGTTTGGCCACCACTTGGAACAGCTGAATTAAGTGTTCCTATGGCTTTGTTTAATACAGTTGTTTTAATAACCTCATCTGTAACGATGGTAATGGCCTGGGCATCATTAAAGATGAATAGTCTTAGTAAGTTTAAAACTTATATGGGGCTAACAATGTTGTTTTCAGCTATATTTTTAGTTGTTAAATATTTTGAGTATTCAGCTAAGCTATCTCATGGATATACACCTGCTCACGATACATTCCTTGCTGTATATTACACAATGACAGGATTACATGTTCTTCATATCATTGGTGGAATGCTAGTTAATGGATACTTATGGCTTCCAGGAAGTAAGATGTGGGATTCAAACCCAGAGCGTTTTACTAATCGAGTTGAAGTAGCAGGTTTATATTGGCACTTTGTTGATTTGGTATGGATATTTTTATTTCCATCACTTTATTTATTGTAATAGGAGAATAGATATGAGTCACGATGATATTCAGCATCATGTAAGAACATATATTAGAGTTTTTATTGCTTTAATGTTTTTAACAGTAATTACGGTTTATGCTTCGTATGTAGAATTTGATATTGTACCAGGAGTTAAATACGGAGCAATTTTTGTTGGACTGCTAATTGCTAGCTTTAAAGGCTATTTAGTAGCTTCACAGTTTATGCATCTTAATAATGAGAAAAAAATGATTTATTGGATATTGGGTCTTACAACAATATTCTTTTTTGTATGCATTTCTATTCCTCTTCTCTGGGATAGTAATCTCGTTGGAGAAAGTAATTATCAACAATCACCGCTTAACGCAAAAGATGGGAGTTATTAATGTCTTTAAAAACAGTACATGTATTTTTTGTTTTATGTACTACAGGCTTATCAATTTTTATTGCTCTTTGGAATTATAACAATTGGATTGAATTTGGTAATAGTTTATCCTTGTTATATACAGTAATATCAGTACTGAGTATCTTTATGACACTTTACTATGGAAAAAAATTTCTATCAAAGTTTAAAGAATTGAGTTTTATGTAATGAAAAATAAGTTATTAATTATAATATTATTTATTATCCCCTCTAAAATATATGCCTGCGCTGTATGTTATGGCGCACCAGATGATCCTATGACAAAAGGAATGGATATGGCAATTATATTTTTGTTAAGTACAATTGGAAGTATTTTAATGGGGATTATTGCTTTTGTGATATATTTTGTTCGTCGTTCTAAACTTGTTAATAGTTAAGGAAAAAAAATAATGATTGAAAAACTTGGGAGTTTAAGTCAGTATTTAGGTTTACCTATTAATGCTTCTAGCCATGGTCATTTGTTGGATCAAATGAATGGCTGGGTTCATTGGCTAATGATATTTCTATTCGTTGGATGGGGTTTATTTTTTATAGTAACAGTTATAAAATTTGGTTTTTTTAATAAAAAAGTTGACCCGGAAGGTGTAAAATCTCGTCTTGGAACTTACGGCGAGTATGCTGTCATATTATTTGAAGCCTTCTTATTGATTGGTTTTGCAATACCACTGTGGTCGATGGTTAAAACAAATGTACCAGAAGTTACAGATGAAACAATTGAAATCCGTGTAATAGCACAACAATTTGCTTGGAATATTCATTATCCTGGTGCTGATGGAAAGTTTGGAAATACATATGCAACCTTAGTTGATGAGGAGGTTAATCCCATTGGACTTGATAGGTCATCACCCCATGGTGCAGATGATATTGTTACGATTAATCAGATGCATTTGCCAGTTGATAAGCAGACTATTATATACTTGTCATCTAAAGATGTTATTCATGGATTTTCTCTTCCAGAAATGCGAGTAAAGCAAGATGCTATTCCTGGAATGTCAACTCCAATATTCTTTACTCCAACTATGACATCCAAAGATTTTCTTAAGCAGATAAAAGGCACCCCTAGAGAAGGTAAAGGATATGAAATTGCATGTGCTCAATTATGTGGTAATTCCCATTATAGAATGCGAGGATTTTTAACTGTTGAGACCGATGATGAGTTTAACGCGTGGTTAGATGAAGAAGCTGAGTTATTAGAAGAAGAAGGTGATGATGATGATTGGTAAATTTAATTCAATAATATAATCTATCATTGAAGGTGCCTAGGTTATCTCAAGAGCAGATTTCTGTAATTGACTCTGTTCTTAGTAAAATAAAAAATCATCCTAAATATAGCAAAGCAATAAATGGTGCAGTATCCGATGGTTTAGATCTTTCACTGAACTATCATACCCATCCCAATGAAACAACCTATTGTGTGTCAATATTAAGCGAAAAAATTGATTTGTTAACTCTAACTGAAAATCAGAAATCGTTCGTTGAGCTAGCCCATATACGTAATATAGGTAAATCAGAAGAGGATTGTATTCCTCTTATGACATATTTTGGAAAAAGAATAAAAGATATATATATACTAAGTAAACTTCCAGATATTTATCTAAACGGTTATTTGCATCTACAGGATAATTAGAAATTTCTAACTATTTAAGAGAATACTTATATTTACCCGGTTCATTTAACATTTTTGGGACCTCACATTTATTAGGAATATTGTTTTGTTTTGTAGCTACAATAATTATTCCAATATACTCAAAGAAGTATTTAAATTCGCAGCAACAAAATATTTTAGGCTGGATTCTAGGGACTTTAATAGCTTCAAATTATATTGTTTGGGTTATTCTAGAAATTATAGCTGGCACATTTGACATAAAAATACATCTACCATTTCATTTGTGTAGAGTCGCAAATATGATGATACTGCTTGTGATGATATATAAAAATAATTTATTATTTCAAATTGTTTATTATTGGGGTATGTCAGGAGTTTTTCAAGGTATAGTTACACCAGATATTGTTAATGATTTTCCACATTTTCATTTTATAAGATTTTGGCTTGGCCATAATGGAATGATTATATGTCTGGTATATGCCATTGTTGTTCATAAAATGAGACCTAGTATACTTGGTTTAAAATATGCTTTTATATCGATAAATATTTTTTTAATGATTAGTATAATTGCTAATTTAATATTGGATGCAAATTATTTTTGGATTTGTGGAAAACCACCAGTAAAATCACTACTTGATTATTTAGGTCCCTGGCCTTGGTATATTTTATCAGCACAATTTATAGCACTGCTAAATTTTGTTTTAGCTTATCTCCCATTTTATATGCTCAAAAAAAGTCTTAGATAAAAAAATAGCCAGAATAATCTTAAATTACACAAGATTTAATTGAGGAATACTATGGGGAAATATTTTAACATGAATGATCTAGAAATAGGTACAAACCTAAAAATTAAAAAAACAGGTCAGATTGGAAAATTAAGTAAAATTCATCACTATCCAACAACATTTACTATAAATTTTGAAGATGGATCTTTTCATAATTATAAAACTAATGAAATTGAAATAGTTGATTTAAAGGATTCCTAATTGACACACAAAGCTTTAATTTTTTATGGTTCAATCAATATGTTATTATCAGTGATTTTAGGTGCTTTTGCTGCTCATTCACTAAAAAATATTTTAAATGAGTATTCAATGGAAGTTTTTAAAACTGCTAATTTCTATCATTTCATACACTCAATAGCTCTCATACTTACTGGTATCATCTGTAAGCAGTTCACATTAGATTTAAGTATTGCAGGTCTATGTTTTTTTTGTGGGATAATAATTTTTTCTGGAAGCCTTTACTTACTATCTATAACTGGTTTTAAAATATTAGGCGCTGTTACACCAATTGGTGGTGTCCTATTTATTATAGGTTGGTCTTATATTGCTTATCAGTTTTACAAATGAAAAAAATTTACAATTTTTAAGAATCTCTAAATATTGGATATATTTTTCAGATTAATGCTAAAGTTTTTTTTGAGTATATTATTTTTTGAATTCTTATTTTGTACTGACAACTTAAAACAAGCTAGAGTATCAGAATATATTTCAACTAAAACAATTGATTACATAAGCAATTTAAAAAAAAATGGAGATTCAAAAGAATTTTTATATGATCGCCAGACCATTGCCTACCTAGAACGTGCTAAGGCTAGATTTATATTAAATAAACTTGATGAATCGCTTAATGATTTTAACATAGTCATAAATAGAAGCTCTAATTTATATGAAGCATTCTTTTATAGAGGTCAAATTTATTTTTTACAAGAAAGTTATGAGAAGTCAATCGATGATTTTAATTATGTAATACAAAATGAATCATTTTTACCAGAAGTAGTGGGATTTAAAATCCAAAGCCAGTTTCATATTAGCAGAAATGATTCTATCATGGTAGACATAAATAGTTTTATTAATTACGTAGAAAGCAATCATCCATTCTTAGGTAAAATTTATTTTTTCAAAGGTGCAATTTTATATGAAAAAAGAGATTATTTCCGTTCACTAGAGTATTTAAACTATGCAATTAAAAAATCACCTGAACTATGGGAAGCATATATGTTGCGTGGTAATATTTTTAGATTGCAGGGTGATTTGGATAAAGCTCTCATTGATTTGAATATAGCTGTAGAATCCGATTTATGCCCAAGAGAAGTTTTTTTATATCGAGGTCTAACTCACTCAACGTATAAAAACTTTTCAGAATCAATAGACGATATAACAAAATTTTTAATTTTAACACCAGGCTATCATCAAAAAAAACCTGAAGCAATTTTGCAACGTGCACTTTCTAGATACTATAATGGAGATTTTAATGAATCAATTAATGATTTAAATGAAGTATTGAAAAGATATCCTAATCATTGGCTTTCATATAGGTTACTTGGTCTAGTATATTTAAAAAAGAAGAATTATAAGTTAGCACTAAACAATTTTAATACTGCAATAGAATATGGTGATAATGATATTGATATATTTTTACA
>MDTA01100761.1_pt1 | contig 11029 bp, 10 predicted proteins | sample 811151 | NCBI WGS metagenome assembly MDTA01 (sample SAMN05326648, study PRJNA326480) | marine metagenome | isolation source: seawater | place: Indian Ocean: South | collected 2010 | reverse complement strand
CTGGAATCATCACCCAAACGAGCAATGCACCAAGACTCCCAAATGTGCCTGGTGCTTTTGGTAAGTAGCCAAGGTAAAAAAAAGTAATAATCAAATTATATATTTTTTTCATTTTTTGAAGAAAAAATTTTGCAAAAATTTATGATTATAATAAAAGTAATGAAGACCTGTGTAAAAGGTAACTAATGTTGTAACTAACATAGAAAAATAAAGAATTGATTTATCATTAATAAATCGCCAAAAACTTATATCATAAGAAAAAAGTATTAGATATAATAAAACTAAAATAATAGTTGTCATTTGTAAAATAGTTTTAAGTTTACCAATCTTACTAGTTACCATTGTGATACCTTTATACTCCATTATCATACGAAGAATTGTCACTAATATATCACGAAAAGAGATGAGAAAAATCATCCAAAGCTTTACTTCTTCACTTAACGCAGGTATAAACATAAAGCTGTAGAAAGCAGATAGAACTAATAATTTATCAGCAATAGGATCAAAAAAAATTCCAAATCTTGAAATTAAATTATACTTTCTTGCATAAAAACCATCCAAAGCATCAGTTGTTGATGCTAAAATAAAAATAAGAAAAGAAATCGTTTTAGCATGATTAAAATCAGAGAACAAAAAATATAAAAATACAGGTATTAATAAAATGCGAAAAGAGGTTAAAATATTTGGAATATTTTTTTTTCTGAAAATAGTCATTTCATTATTACTCTTTCATTAATTGATTTTGATAAAGTAGCTTCATCAACATACTTTAACTCACCACCAATCGGTATACCTCTAGCTAACCTAGAAACTTTTATTCCTAAGGGATGAATCAATCTAGAAATGTATAAGGCTGTTGCGTCACCCTCTACACTAGTATTGGTAGCAATAATAATTTCATTTACATTTTCTAAACGTCCCATAAGACTTTTTAAGTTCAGCTGACCAGGTCCAATACCATCCAAAGGCGACAAAACACCTCCTAGAACTTGATAAAGACCACTATATCCAGTTTTTTCAAACAAGAAAATGTCAGTTGAAGCTTCAACAACACAAATAATACTTCTGTCTCTTTTTTCATCAATACATATATCACATTTTTCATTTTCTGAAAAATTATTGCATTCAATACAATAACTGATATTCTTTTTTACTTCAACTAGAGATTCTGAAAAATCTGTAATCAAACCTATATCAGCTTTTAATACATGTAAACCTAATCTTTGTGCTGTTTTTTTCCCTATTCCAGGGAATTTAGAGAAAGCATTAATTAAGCGAGTCAATGTTGGTGGAAAACCTTTCATTAAAAACCAGGCATTTTCATGTTTCCCATTACTCCACCTGTGATTGAATTCATTTTCTCATCAGCAATTGAAGTTGCACTACTTATTGCTTGATTAACAGCGGCAATAATTAAATCTTCAATCATTTCTTTATCTTCATTCATAATCTCATCTTCGATTTTCAATGATAATAGCTCTTTTTTACCATTTACTGTAGCTTTAATCATACCGCCACCTGATTGACCTTCAACTTCCATTTTATTTAGCTCTTCTTGAACTTTGGACATTTTTTCCTGCATTTCTTGAGCTTGTTTCATTAATTTTCCCATTCCACCTTTTGGAAACATATTTTCTCCTATCTTATTATTTCTCCGTCAAGTTTTTCTAAAACTTTCATAAACAAAGGGTGTTCATTGTCAATTTCTATATCTTTTTTATTTTTAACCGGAGATTGTGTGTCTTCTTTGTATAGTATATTTAGTTTAATTATTGAGCCAAAAATACTTTTTAAAACTTCTTCAATTACAACTGAATCTTTTTTTAATGATTTTGATTCAAATTTTTGATCGTGCATTAATTCAATAGTTAATGTCGAACCTGTGAAGTCTGTTAATGAAACCTCTTCGAGTAAATTAGCTATTTTGGTATTTTGTTTGTCAATAAGGGAAATAACTTCTTTCCATTTTTCAATAATTAGCTTCAAATTTACAAATTTATCTTTAGGACTAGGCTTTTGAGATTCTGAGCTACGTTCTACAGATGAGAAATTAGTTTTTTCAGAAGTAAATTCTTCATTTTTAACTTTATTTAAATCATTTTTATTCTTTGTATCACTATTCAACAACTCTAATGCTTGTGAATCTGAATTTGAGGCAACAGTAAAATTACCTGCCAAAATTTCTCTTACAGTAACACATGAATCCATTGAAGCAAACTTAACAAACAACATTTCTAATGAAATTTTAGGCTGTTCAATAAATCTAAGTCTAGATTCAAAATTCATACTTAGCTCTAGCATTCTCAATAGATCTATTTTTTGAAAATAACTATTTGGGCCTGATATCATTTTAATTAAATCTTCATCAAGTCTATCTATTTTTAATCCACTAGAGACAGCTAAACAGTTACGCAACAATCTATTAAATCCACTAATAAAATCATTTATGGAATAACCTGCATTAAAGAAGTTTTCTAGCTCAGTAATAACTAATCCAATTTTTTTATGCATAATTGCTGAAAATAATTTAACGTAAATGCTATCATTAATGATACCAAGGGATGATTGAACTATATCTGCTTTGAGCTTATCTCCAGAATAAGCAATAGCCTGATCTAACAAACTGAGTGAATCTCTCATACTACCATCTGCTTTCAAAGCAATTAAATTAACTGACTCATCATCAAAATCAACCTTCTCTTTGTTCAAAATATCAATTAAATGATTTACAATAGACTTAAAAGATAACATTCTAAAATCAAACCGTTGAGTTCTTGATAAAATAGTTTGTGGAATCTTATGTGAATCTGTAGTCGCTAAGATAAAAACTACATGTGCAGGAGGTTCCTCTAAAGTTTTAAGTAAAGCATTGAATGCTTCTTTGGTGAGCATATGAACTTCATCAATTATATAAACACGATAACTACTTGAACTTGGTGGGTACTTTACAGATTCTCTCAATTCGCGAATTTCATCTATCCCTCTATTTGATGCACCATCTAACTCTAAAACATCCATATTAGATCCATCTGTAATTTCTTTACAATTACGACAGTTATTACAAGGGTTAATATTTTCGATTGAATTGCAATTAAGAGCTTTTGCTAATATTCTTGCAATAGTAGTTTTACCAACACCTCGAGGACCGGTAAATATATATCCATGACCTATTCGATTTAGTTTCAATGCATTTGTTAAAGTCTGAGTTACATGATTTTGACCCACAACATCTGAAAAAGATTGTGGACGCCATTTTCTAGATAAAACCTGATAACTCATTTATGACCTACAAATATAATCAATTCTTTTTCTGTAAACATTTCTCCAAACTAATCCATAAATAAATCTGTGCACCAAAAGTTGTGTCATCGGTTTTAAAAATAATAAAATACAGCCAGCTCATTTTCAGTTACCTACGGCACATATTAAAATTTCTACCGCTGCTTCTTTCCAGACCTGACGGGGTTTAAAATCGTAATATTGCGTAGGGCTGAAAAATCAACACCGCTTATAAAAACTATTTTCATCATAACAACCCGCCTTTTGGAATTCAATCCTGCATAAGCGGCTTTCAGGCTACAGGGAACCGCTATCTCCCCATCTAGCACAGAAAATAATAATATACAATTATTTTTAAATTTATACTGTTTTTAACTAAATAAAATAAATCAATTATATAGCTTTTTTCTCAAAATTTTTGTTTAAATCAAATCTATCTAACTTTTCAAACCTTAACTTTTTATTAAATCCCTGATTTTTAAAACTACCATTTTTCAATATAGTGTTAGATTTTTCTTTGTTATAATGGTACTTTTTAAAAGATTTAAGAATTAACTCTTTTGATTCGCTTTCAAAAAGCTTTGCTGTTTTATCCAATCGAGTAATCAACTTTTCAAGTATCATTAATCCATAACTATCACCAGCAAAGTCTAATAATTTATCTAAATCTCTTAAAAGTTTTTTACTTATCTCTGTTTTCATTTACTATTATTTCTCTTAAAAAGTGAACCATAAATTACTAATCCACAACCAATACCCATTATTGGTGAAGCGATGTACATCCAATATTTACCATTAAGATTCATATGGAAATAATAGCCAACTAAGAAGCCCACTGCAGTACCAATCAAAGTCATGCCTATGAGGATTGATGCAAATGCTCTAAACTTTATATTCACTAAAAACTCAATTTCAAATCAATACCACCTGTCCTGACAATATCTACTGTACCATCTGGCTCAATGTCATAGAAAACATCATGATAATCAATGACAATTGATATACTTTTTATCAAACTTAAACCTATCTTTGCTCCTCTTAACATATTTTCATGATAAAGTCTATCATCAAAAGGTTGATTCGTGAAAAATTGAGTGTAATAAATATTTGCTTCTGATACATACTCAAATACATTGTCTTTTAGAGCTAAACTTAAGTGATAATTATAAAAATTATCACTATTAGAATCAGTGTAATCCTTGAACAAGGAAAAACTAAAATTTGCATCTACTAACTTTTTAAAATGATAAACTGCTTCGAATGAATAACCTAAACTTGGAAACTTAATTTGAGTATAATCCGTCATACTATATATATCTTTAGGAAGTAAAAACGGGAGTTCTTCATTTGATAAATCGTCAATATTTTTATTTTCTTCCAAGGAGTAGACCATGACCATTTCTAAAGCATCAGTTGCATGCTCATTTAAATCTGATTGATATTGTGTATATCTAACACGTTCATAATCATAAGTAGTTCCAAAATATTGTGGTATGTGAAGTGCAGAGTTTAAATTTAGAGCAAACTTAAATTCCCACCAATGATGATATTTTATCCATATACCTGGAAAATTTACTCCCCATGTTCCATCTCGGTAAATACTTTTAGGTAAACCTTCCAACCCAGTCAAGGCTCCAGTACTTTCTATAGTATCTTCTTCACGTACATAATAATGAGTCTCAGGAAACCATATTCCAACTAATTCACCATATGCATAAATATCAAATAAAAAGTTTTTATAGATATCCATTGTAAAATCCATTTCCCAAGCAGATATCGAACGCATAAAATTATTACTTAGAATTTGTTCATTAGAAACAAAATCTTGTATTGATGCAAATTGATTAAAATCAGTTACAAATCCTAAACCAATCGTTAGCGGAAAATATTCGGACAAAAACATTGATGAGTGTAATCCAACCAGACCACCTCCATTACTAAAATCTCTAATACTTGCTGTAAAAAAATCAAACGTAAAATTCCTATTATCTGTTGTGTAGTGCATATATAAACCTGTTTTTTTTGATCTTGGATAATCCAAAACATTTGAATACTCTTTAACTAAGTTGCCATGCCCAAACGTTATACCATCAATACTACCTAATTGAATTAAAAAATTACGTTCATCTGATGAATATTGTAAATATGATAAATAATCAAGTACATCAAAAAAGTTTTTTATATCATTTAAACTCTCTGATGAATTATCAGATTGTAAATATGCATCTAAATTTAACATAAAATTAAAATTACGGGAGTTGAAACGTGGATATAAACCGATTTTAGAATAGCTACTCGGGCCTAAATCCATTTTACCAAATAATAAGTCTATACCAAAGCCACTAGGCTCAATAAATAACTGCTGACGCCATCTACCAATGCCAAATAAGGGAATTAAGTCATGTGAGCGGTAGTTTATATCTTTAATCTGAAATTCATCAGGATTTTTTTTCTCATTTAAAGATAATAATTGACTATTAACTAAATAAGATGGTAATTGGTCAAAGCTTGACTCAATTGATTCAAAAAAACCATCTTTATAGGAATAAATAGCCATTCCACTTTTTGCATTTAATGATGATTTTTTATTTAAATTAAAAATTTCTAAATCATTTTTTATAATATGGATTTCATCACCCCCATCTTCGCTGACATCCATCCATAACTCAACCGGCTTTAATTTAATTTGACTAGATTTTGTAAATATAAATGATTTTTTTCGATTACCTCTAGAGTTCTTAAGATAGATAGATCCAAAATTTAGATGAATATTCCTTGATAACTGAGCATCACTTAACTTAATCTCTGTCGAAGGATCAATAATAACTAAAGTTGTTCTGTCATTATAAATAATTTTACAATAAGAATCTTTAGCCGTTCTAATTATATCATCGCTAAAGATTGTTCTACCGTTTATTGCCATATTTGGGGGGACATCCTTGTCATCTGAAACAATTTGAACAAAACCACTTGTGGAGTAAACATTACCAATTGCGACTGATTTACACCAAGAAAAATGAAATAGAATAAAAAATATAAAAGTATAAGTATAATCAGTTGATTTCAAAGAATACTCATTTTCTCTTGAAAATTAATTTTTAAAGTAATTAGTTTAAGTAATTTTAGAAATTTGCAGAGAGAGGGGGATTCGAACCCCCGTTGGATTTTAATCCAAACACGCTTTCCAAGCGTGCACCATAAGCCACTCGGACACCTCTCTATTATAAATTCAATGTATATTTGAATCCACTAAACTTATTATATATTTGCCTCGTTATACAAGTTCATTTAAGAGAAATAAACTATTTAAAAATGAAAACCTTTATGAAATTTGATTGATTAAAACTAAGTATTATTTTTTTAAAGATTTCAAAGCTAAATAATAAAAATAGATTTTTATTGACGTTTTGACTTTAAGTATGATTTGAGAAGCTCTGCACAATCTAATTCCATTATTCCACCTGTCACATTTGATTGGTGATTAAATCTTGGGTCTCTACAAATCTGATATAATGATCCGCAACAACCCTTTTCGTCATCAAACATACCAAAATAAATATTACTAACTCTAGCGTTCATAATTGCACCCGCACACATTGGACATGGTTCCTTTGTTACATATATTGAACAATCAGTTAATCGCCAATCATTTAAAGTATTTGCTGCAGCAGATAAGGCAATTATTTCTGCATGAGCAGTTGGATCTTTTAAAGACTCTCTTTGATTATATCCTTTTCCTACAATCATTCCATTTTTAACTATAATTGCTCCAATGGGAATTTCATCAAGCCTATATGCTTTATTAGCTTCATTAAGAGCTAATTTCATCCATCTACTATGTTCTCTAAGATTCATATATTCATCAATGTACAAGCAACCAAACCGGCAGTTTCAGTCCTTAATCTACTTTTACCTAATGTGATTGGATAAAATCCCTTACTAATGGCACAATCAATTTCCAAATCTGTAAAATCACCTTCAGGCCCTATGCAAACCAAATTAGAGCTACCTTTACATTTATCTAAGAGTGTAGATGTAATTTGATTGTTTAAATATGCAATACTTTTTCTTGAATTTCCATAATCTTTCTTGACAAAATGTTTAAAATCCTCTATTTCATTTAGCTTAGGTAAATAACCCTTTAATGATTGCTTTGTAGCTGATAAAATTATCTTATGAATCCTATCTTGATTAATTTTAAATCGTTCAGAGTTTTGACATTTAATTAGACTAATTTCATCTATTCCAATCTCTACTACTTTTTCAATAAACCATTCAAATCTATCAACTTTTTTCGTAGGAGCTATAGCAATGTGAACATACTTTTCTCTAACTCCAAAGTTCTTTTTTACTTCATTTATTTCAATCAAAGCTCTATTTGGATTTATATTAACTAATCTACCTGTATAAAGGTTACCACAACCATCTATCACCTTAACTAAATCATTTAATGATTTCCTTAGAACCTTAATACAATGATTTGACTCATTTTTTGATAACTCAATCATATTTTTGTTAATATTCTGACTAAAAAATAACTGCACTACTTTAGAATTTTACTTATCTCGAACAAATTACCTTGAGAGCCAGAATAAGGCTTTATTCCTAAAAGTTCACAAAAAAGAGGGTAAATATTAACATTTTCAATCGGATCTAATTTAAAATCAGATCTAATTTGAGGTCCATATGCAATAAAAATAGATTTCATACTTTCTAAGGAAGGGTTATATCCATGCATACCAATTGGATTAAAATTAGTAGATTGTTTTTTATTTTTAAAAATTGACCAACCTTCATCAGCAACAATTAAAAAATCGCCAGTATTCTCATTTATAATTTTGTAATCCTGTGGAATATCTTTTTTAAGATAAGCATTAATATTAGGGATACGTAATAACTGTTTAAATACAGATTTTTTTCTACTTATTTTGGTAGGATGTAAAAATAATTGTGAAATTGGCCCATAACCATCAACTCTAAGATCATTTATACCATTTATGTGTTTATCTAAAAAAATAAACTTTTTGGAATCAATTGTTGTCATTCCATGATCACTTAGAACAACTAAATTCAAAGAATCTTTGATTGGTAGAGAATTAATTTTTTTAGTAATTATACCAAGTAATTTGTCCATTTCAATAACTGCATTATCAACTTCTGAAGATTCAGGACCATATTTGTGACCTGAATGATCTGGTTCATTAAAATAAAGCATACATAATTGAGGTCGATCATTTAATGGCAAAGAAAACCAATCAAATACGGTATCTAATCTTTCTTGAAAAGTAACATCGTTATTATAATTTTTATAAATTGATGGCCTAAAACCATTAATTTCAGCTTCTGAGCCAACCCAAAAATAAGTAGCAGATTTAATACCTTGTCTTTCAGCTGTTACCCATATCGGTTCAGCACCATACCATTTACCATCGATTACTGTACTTTTATCTCGATAAGAATAAATCTCATTATAATCCTTTCTGTAGAATGAATTTGCTACTATCCCATGAGTGCCAGCATATGTACCTGTTGCAATTGAATAATGATTGGGAAATGTCAATGATGGAAATACTGATATTAGAGTCGAAGAAGAGCCCTTTTTAATAATTTCATCAAAATTATGTGTTTTCACTCGATCTAAATAATCATGCCTAAATCCATCAAATGATACGACCAAGAGGTAAGGACGACAAAATAATGTTGAAAATAAAAGAAAACTAACCAGTAGATATTCTAATATTAGTTTATACTTCAAATCTGTTCCAAAAAAATATCTTATCATGTAAATTATTGTCTCTTTTTTTGATTAAATTCAAAAGAATAGTAAAAATACTACATACTAAATTAGTGGATTAAAATGGTTAATCAAAAAAACATATTAATAATAGCAATATCTTTACTTTTCATAAATTATGTTCAAGCAAAACCTAATTATAAGAAAAGTTCAAAAAAACTTGATTTCACCACTAATGATAATTCTTCAAGAGAAATCTTAAAGATTGAAAATAACAACAATAAAAACATCCTTCTTAATCGCAATCAAAATAATTACTACCTAAATAGCTTTGATGATGGATTAGATAATTGGATAATTAATGATGGTTGGAATAGGTCTGATCTAGATTTTTACAGTGAAGAGCATAGTATTAACAGTTTTGATATGTTAAATGGAGATTCTCAACTTTGGCAAATTACGTCTCCTATTTTTACTTTACCTACAGACATAATAAACGAGACCCTTCACTTTTCTTTTTGGCTTAGAAATGATATGTTAGATGGTGATGGTAATGGAGATGGCTTTTTAGATGATTTTTTCTCGTTATCATTACTCCCTAATACCTCAAATTTATGGATGTCAACCTATGTAAATAGTTATGATGGAAGATCTTATTGGTGCGCAGATGAAGCTCTTAATGGATATGGAGATTCTTGGGTTCAATTTCTTGATAGTCCTCAGATTCAATTAGATAATAATTCTCAACTATCTGCAATGCTTAAATGGTCGATTGAAAACACTGATGGAACTGAACAAGAAAACATAGAAGCTATTTGTGAGGATGGTTCAACTTTAATTGATGGCTGGGACCAAGCAAATGTACAAATTTCCACTGATAGTGGTATTTCTTGGGAAATTTTAACGGGTAACCATCTTTATGACTTTCAATGTGGATATGGTACATTTTACAATGGATTTATTGGTCAACCAGGATGGAGTGGCAATCAAGATTGGCATCAAGTAAATTTTAATTTAAGTAGTTATTCAAATGAGTCAGTAATTATAAGATTTGCCTTTTATTCAGATCCTTCATATTCTACAGTTGATGATGAGTTACTAACTGGATTACAAATTGATAATATCACAGTTAAAGGTGAAAATGCTAATATTTTGTTTGAAGATAATGTAGATAATCCGCAAATGATTGGCTCAGGTGAAAATTGGATTGAGCAAATATATGATTATTGGGATGATGGAGTAGTCTCAGGTCTCGGATCGCCTCAACCTGGAAGTCTGTTTTGGGAGGAATACAAGCCAGGTACAGCATTTGAAGGCAATATTTTACAAGATATCACACAATATGCAGGTGAGGATATAAAGTTTCGTTTTCAAGCATTTTTTGATGGTAATAATGATGGAGGAATCGGATCTGGTTTATTTATAGATGATTTTAGAATTTATTCTGAATCAACTGAATATTACCCTCCTCCAACCAATATTTATGTTAAAGATTCTGGACAAAGTATTGAGATAACATGGAGCAATTTGCTTAACTACTCTGGAGAATATCTATATATCCTAGATTCTCAAAATAACTCATTTGATGAAACTACCCTTGCTACTTGTGAAAATGAACAAGATTGTACAACATTTATGGGAAATTTATTTTACATACACGGTAATTCTTCTGTAGATTCAGTTTATATATTTAATAAAAACAATCAATCAGTTGATGTCCAAATTGGAGCCTTTAGCACAGTTGGATCTCTCTTTAACCCAGAACCTACTTTCACAAAAGATGTAACGTTGAGTGAAAGTAATAGTTGGAATGGTTTTGAGTTAGAAGATTGGAATTTTACAAATCCATACATTATAGCTCATACTATAACAGATGAAATCTCAATTAGTTTAGATACTAATAGTCCTCCATATGGAGCTTTTTTTGATGGATCAACATGGAATTCAACAGAAACTGATGATTCATATTATTCAACTGGAATTAGAGCAAAAATTACTAAAGAAAGTTCGAATGTG
>MDTA01071091.1_pt1 | contig 11029 bp, 15 predicted proteins | sample 811151 | NCBI WGS metagenome assembly MDTA01 (sample SAMN05326648, study PRJNA326480) | marine metagenome | isolation source: seawater | place: Indian Ocean: South | collected 2010 | reverse complement strand
TTCTTTGAACTTGCTGTAAACCTTTTTGATCCCCACGTGTATCGGCTTCAATTTTTACTAAGAGTTTACCAACTTCCGTTGCCATTTAATCTGGATACCTTTCCATCAATTCATCAAGTTCTGTTTTGGTAGCTACTTCTTTTTGTACACAATTAAACTCTCGCCACCCCTCAACTGCTCTGTAAAACTCCTGAAAAGACATATTCCAGAAAACATCTGGACTTCACCCACAAGCGGGAAATCAAAGTGCCGGGTGTGCGAACGGGAACGAAAAGCAAGAGCAAAGGCAGCCAAGAAGAAAGCCGCCAAAAAATAGGGCTCCCCCACGGGGGCTTGTAGCTCAGTTGGTTAGAGCAGTCGTCTTATATGCGACCGGTCGTGGGTTCAAGTCCCACCAAGCCTACTTCTATGCCCGAATGGTGGAATTGGTAGACACAGGAGACTTAAAATCTCCCGCCTCTATAGGTGTGCGGGTTCGAATCCCGCTTCGGGCACCAATTATTCAAGAGCCCAGTCAAACAACCAAATGCAAGTGATGTCCACGTTTCCAATGGATGCTGCCGGATCGACGGAAATACCCAGAATGTCGCCCGCAGAAAACGAATTGCTGTGGAACATCGCACTGTAAGAAGTGTTGGGCGATGTCATGTCCACAGTGGTCGATTCTATAGGGGTAGTGTTCAAGGCAGAATCCCCATTCCCCGCTTTGTGTAAGCCCACAACCGTGACGTTGGCAGCACTTGAAGCTCGAATATGCACATGGAGCAGTTGACCGTTCGCAGGAGCGACGAAATTGTTGTTCACCCCCGGTGCATCATCCGATCCTGCATTGTTCCAACGCACATAGCGTTGGTCTGCAGCATCACGGCTGTACTTGGCGGTGTTGACATGCTGGAGCTTGGTGATGACTTCATCAAAGTAACCCCGACGCCACCGCTTCGCAGTTGCCCCTAAATCATACGTGTTGTCAGCATCAGGAACGATGTTCGATGCGACATCCGCATTGAAGGTCACATTGTCGGTGTCCGCGTTGCCGATGACCAGGGAACCATCCGTTACCATCGTCCCGGTGTCGCCCGCACTGGTGATCATTCCGTCATCACCGATACCCGTAAGTTTTGTAGACATAATGGGCTCCTCTTACAAAGAACCTTCCCATAGGGAAAGTACAGACGAGGTTTGGGTATCGTAGGTTGAAAACAGGAGAATCCAATGAAAACAGTAAGATACAAGGTACTGCGAAAGAAAATAAACGATAAGGGAAGACGAGCCTTGACCGAAGAAGAACGAAAGGAGGCAGTAGAACTCGGGTTGATCCCAAGCCTATGAAGGTCAAAGCATCCAACTACGAAAACATCCCACAGCGATACGCCGCCAAGATCAGAAGCCGATGCGTAGAATGGTCGGCTTCGGGATGTTTAGAATGGACAGGGGCAATCACCAGCAAGGGCTACGGGAACATCGCTATCTGCGTGGAAGGAAAGAAACGCTACCTTCCCCCACACCGGGTCTTGTATGTGCTCGAGAAAGGACCCGTTGACCCCAATCTGGAAATCGATCACCTGTGCCGTAACCGCCTGTGCTGCAACCCAGACCACATGGAACCCGTCACCACGCAGGAAAACACCCGAAGGGGAACGAGTTTCGCCGTCACCAACTCCAAGAAGACCCACTGTAAGCACGGACACGAATTCACGGAAGAAAACACGTGGCGGAGCCCGACTACGGGAAGGCGAAAATGCCGAACCTGCCAAAAGATACGAAAGGCGGCAAAGAAATGAGCGGGTTCTTGATGGGATTCATCGCAGGGGTAGCCGTGGCTTCAACTTTCTTCGGCTACCTGACCTACCACTTGTACAAGTTGTTCAAGTATCCCTAATTTATCGTAGGTAGTAGACCCAACCCATTCCGAGATTGTCCACATGAAAGCCGAGTCGCTTCAATGCTTTCCCGATGGACGAATGGAGGCCGTCTCCTCGATTGGTTAGCTCGTAAGCCAAGGGGGAATTGTTTCCATACATTCCCCGACCCGAGTACCCTTCATACACTTCATAAGTAATGCCGTGCTTCGCAAATAGCCTTTCGGCTTTGCCTTGAACCGAAGACACCTTTTCTTGATGTGCCTTCACAACACTGTCGATGGCGGCTCTTCGACGATTTCCGTAAGGAACATAGTCCAACCGACCCAACATACCGACGACCTTGCTGTCCAAAGAATAATCGCTGATGGCAAGTTCAACCATCTGGTCAATCCCACGCTTGCTCAACGCAGAAAACACAATCGTTCCCGACCGTGGCTCTTCATCGACCTGCATCCCGATACGAAACGGCTGCTGCATCGCCCACGTGTAGCCCTTCGGCTGAACGTTCAAGGTTCCACTGATGTAGAACTTCCCGGAAACGCCCGCATTTCCCATGTCCGACGACTCATAGTTCTTCACATTGATGTTCTTGACTTGAAGATCGTCAACCCAAAAATTCGCTTGTACTTTGCTTGGCATAACGGGTCCCTACAGCCGGTTTTCTTTCATAAAGCGATCCGCACTGTAACCATCGCTGAACTTAATGGTCAGCTCGTAATGGTACATGTACACATCTTCTGAACCCGATTCCCATTCAGACACTTCACGCCGACTCAACGGATCGAAATCATCACCCCCGTACCAATGGCACTGAACCACATCAGCCCTCTGGCTGGACCAGTTGGTGCGATCCTTCAAGCCGTTGCCCCACTTACGAAGCAACTCTTTGTACAAAGCCTGTGGACTCTGGGAAATACCACCCCTTCTGGAATCCACGCTGTCCGTGTCACGACCAATCTGGTAGTTCCCACGCACAAACATCACAGGGGACTGCGTGACTTCAATAGAATCGTAAGAAACAGGTTCCGCAGCCCTCTTCTGAAGTTCGGCAAGTAAGGTACGACGCTCTTCTGATCCCTTCTCCATGGTGGAGGCGAGGCGAATCAAACGAGAGCGATCATCAGCGGTGAGTTTACGAAACATGGTGGGTTCTCCTACGAAGTCTTCTTACCCCTCGGAAAACTATCAATAGACTAACGAGGGAGTGCAGACCGCTAAGTGAAGATGGGCAGAGAAAAAGGCGAGTAGACAATAGGGATGAACAGCCGTTGATTGTTCCGGCCAAAGTACGGGCGCTTTCTATCACTGGCGAACATTCTTTGCTTCTTGAGCACCTTAGTGATTGTCTTTCGCCCCAACTTGAGGTCTTCCTTCGGGTCTTGCGAGGGGAGACCCAGATCGAACTCCACATAGGGATAAGCCTCGGACCCATCTACCTTCGCAACCGACCATCCGATGCGGGAGGCTTCTCGCTTTAGAAGCGACTCCAGTTTCTTTATCCCCTTCTGCTTTTGGGCTTCCCACATCTTTACCTGCTCATCAAAGGATGAGACCGCCGCGAGAATCGTCCGACGCTCTTTGTTGCCTTTAGGAAGGACAGAAGCAAGTCGGATTAGGGCTTTTCGGTCGCTGGACATATCGGGTCTCCCGGTTTTCGCTATTCATACCGAATAGCGAAACAACCGTGGCCCAAAACCCAAAATAAATATGGCTTCGGGGAGGGAGCCCTTCAAGAAAACCAAAACGGCTCTCTTAAAAGACCCCCCTCCCGAGAGACCTAACCCTTACCGTTCGGGTTGCGAACGTTCAGCACCCGATGACCCGCAGAACGGTCACACGCAGCCCGTGCCTTGCTGCGACTGGTATGGCCCGACACAAACGCACCGTCCGTGTCTACGACCGCCCAAGGAAAAGCAGACAGGTCTTCGTCAACCTTCGGGCTTTCGTCAACCTTCGGGCTTTCGGGACGGCTACCAATGATGTCGGGTCGATGGTGCTCGATGAAATCCAGCAATTCGGGGGTCGGGATCGTCATAAGCCAATCCCCCTTCATCGCTTCCTTCACGATGGCATTGGCCACCACCGAATGGGACATCAAGAGCACCCTGTCTCGAGACGAAGGAACAGACCGAATAATCCGCAACACTTCAGCATTAGACATCAGATGGTCGGTGTTGATGGTTTCCGGAATAGCGAAAGGCATAAAGTCTCCTAAATGGAGTTGGTTGGAATACGGGTTCGGAAACCCGTTGGGAAAACGAATGAAATTTTCAATGCGGTTTCAATGTGCCCATGGCAAGGGGCCGGGGGGGCCCCGGAAGTTTTTCGTGCGGTTCTGGTGGGTCTGGGTCGGTCCTATCCTACAAACACAGTTCAGGGAAGAAGGTCTGGCACCGAGGGTCCCACCCCCCGGTGCCCCCCGCCACCAAAGGGGCAGGGCTCCCTTCCGCACTCCCATGCGAATCGTTAGGCCACCAAGTTCGTCTTGACGACTTCAATGGCGGTCGTATCACACGTTACCCCGTCGGTGCCAGCAGCGGCCGCTGCTTCGCCGCCCGCACGAAGGATCCAGTCCCCGTTCTGTTCCAGACGGTAGGACACCAGACGCTTGATGGGCAGGCGCGACCGAAGAACACGCTTGGCGACAGTCTTGGCGCCCGACTTGCTGGCAGGGATGGGGAGCCCAGCATCCAGCACGGTCTCCCCGACCTTGATGCCCAGGATGTTGACCTGTCCATCTACGGGTGCGCGGTTGTCGGGGGTTCCCCGCTCAGCCAGACACATGCGGCACTGACACTCATGGTTCGGGTCACCCTTCACGCATTTGTAGACGCGAGCACCACGAACAGTCTCAACCGTTCCATCATCCTTGAGAACCTTGAGCGGTTCGTAGACGTGGTCGGTGGTCGAAGTGTTCGTACCCGCAAGGGTAGAGCTGAACGAAGCCAGCATCTCATCGCGAGCGGCGATGAAGTCAGCCATCGTCACCTTGACCTGCGTAGCGTTCTTGCCCCGACCAGACCACGCATCGTACCCACGGGCTTCAAGGGCCTGAAGGTCAGCGGTAGTCATAGCGGCCAGCTCATCGTGGCTGCGCTGGACAAGGCGGGTGTACTTGATACCGCCCACGAACAGGACGTGAACAAGGTCATCACCGTAGGTGGTCTTGTTTCCCTTCGGGCCACGGGTCACACCCGTCTTACGAAGGATGAGGCCGTAGAAGCCGGGCTTGGCAGCCGCAAGGCTGGAAGCGGTGAAGACGCTGTGGGCGTTAGAAGCGGTAACGGTGGTAGTCATAATGAATGTCCTTTGAAGCTCTATGTGGCTTTCCAGGGCGGGTTGGTTTGTCTCCCGCACATCCCCCATACGAGGTACCTCCTGGGGCGTGGCCCCCCAATCCAAAGAAAATATGATTTTTTCTTATTTCAAAGAGCTCCCTATTAATAGGTGTAGGAAGAACCCCTCAGAAAAAACTTGATCGGTAGGGGCCACAGTTCGGGAGGCGGCTCGTATGTGGAATGAACCCAGACCCGTGGGCCATATTTCTGAGCCCCAAGGAGAAACCCCGATGAGCACTCCCGAAACACTTACCGACAGCCGCCCAGCCTGTAAAATCTGTGGGCACAAGTCCCACTGGCTCGGGGATCACCTCATGGAGGCCCATGGGCTTTCTGTTGCTGAATACCTTTCCCAGCATCCTGGCGCCCCTACGGTGTCCACGGAAGCCTTGGACAAGTTGAATGACACCATTAGCGGTCGTCGTTCCCCAGCCCCAATGCCCGAAGACCTTACGACTTCGGTGATGGGCTACACCCAATCGGTGGACACAGGCGTGTCTGAAGACCTCTGCTTGCCTATGCCGCGCCATTGGCGGTGGCCAAGCAAGGGTAAGGCCGCTGAAGCCATCAAGGACGCCTTTCTGGATGTCTTCGGTGACGATGAGACTGACCTTTGGATTTGGGGCATGCCCGGAACTTCGAAGGATTCTTCCATCAAGGCGATGTGCGCTTCGCTTCGCATCCCAAGCGTGATCGTCCAGATCAAGCCTGGGCAGGATTTGGCTCCCTTGTTCTATGTCCGCGCCCTGAAGGACGGGAACACCTACTACGAATACGGTCACATCTGGAAGTGCATCACTGAAGGTGTGGTTGGTACAGACGGTGTTCGACGCCCTGTGCTGGTTCTCATCAGTGACTTCGACCGTGCAGACCCTGCGCAGATCGAATGGTTCCGCCTTGTCCTTGAAGAAGGTGTGCGTATCAATGGTCCCGATGGTCGGGTGTTCAACCTGTTCCCAGGAACCCGCTTCGTAGCCACCGCCAACACCAACGGTAGCGGTGATGAGCGGGGTCGTATGGTGTCCGCAGGTGTCATCGACTCTTCCATTATGGACCGCTTCAACAGCGCTGTAGAGTTCAAGTACATGCACTGGGATGACGAAAGCGCCATCCTTCGGTCGAAGTTCCCCCTTGTGGCAGAACAGCAGCCTACCTTCATCGACCAGTTGGGTGGTGCAACGGCTGCCCTTCGGAAGTCCATTGAACGGGATGACCTGTACGCAGAGTTTTCCCACCGTGCGGTTTGTTCCGTGATGGGTCGTGCCGAGCGCATTCTGAAGGTTGAAGGGCGATGGACTTCGCAGTCCAGCCGTCGGGCTTGGCGTGCGTGGCTCTGCAAGTTGGATCGGGACAATGCGGATGCCGCAAAGGCCCTCATTGATAGCCACATGTCGGGCGGTGCCCTTGACGAATAGAGAAAAGGGGCGGATGTGGGCCACGCATCCGCCCTTGCCTCGTATGCAAGGTGAGACACGGAGTTAGTTATGGCGAAGCCCAGCACCCCCCAAAACATTTCAACGACCCATCAGGGCTCCCGCTACCGCAAGATGTGGCAGGCGGTTGCCGATGGTGTGTTCCCGCAAGAGCGCATTCCAGTCAGTAGTGCTGGCGCACGGTTCTTCAACCAAGACAACTGGACGGCTCGCGCCTTCGTGGTCGCTATGTGTGAAGACCTGAAGCGTGGTGTGGTTGCGGAAGGTTCCTTCCCTGAAGAGTACCAAATCAGTGCTTGGTGCCGTAAGGCAAACGAGCGGCAGGTGTACAACCCCAGCATCGTGGTTGCGGCAACGGCAGAAGAACTGTCTCGTCGGGATCGGGATGCGATTGCGGGTGGTTGCTACCACGAAAAAGGCCACACCGCCTACTCCTGCCGTCGCTACCTCACCACAGCCGAAATGACCACCCTTCTGGAAGAAGTGTGGACTTTGGTTCCGAACTGGGCTCCCTATGCGGGCACCATTCTTCAGTGGGGCAACCTGATTGAAGACATCCGCATCGAACGGCTGCTTCAGAAGGACTACGCAGGCACTGGAAAGCGTTTGGCTCCCCTTCAAGACTTCGTTCTGGAACAGGAAATCGAAGGCAAGGCTGCCGCCGAACACCGTGGGCTCCCCGTCAACGAAGACCTTCGGGTCGTTACGGGTGCTTTCCGCGACCTTGGGCTTGGCTATGACACCCCGCTTCAGATGCAGGTGCTTGCCGAATACGAAGAAGCCAGCCCCGAAGCGTGGGATCTGGTCAACACAGGTGAACTGTCAGACCTTCTTCGGGCGGCTATCGCCCTTGGGGATATGAACAAGCCTGGGGATGACCTTGCACACTTGACCCTTGCGATGAAGGTTATCGCTACCCTTCTGGCCAAGTCGGACTCCCCTATGGATGAAGACAACGATGGTGAAGGCGAAGGTGACGGGGAAAACGAAAAGGTTGCTTGCCCCAAGTGTGACGCCCCTGCTTCAAAGCTCCGTAGCCGTGCCGTCAAGGGACAGCCCGACAAGATTGCGATTGTCTGTACCGTTTGTGGTCACAAGCACATCATCGACAAGCCTGAACCTTCCACTGGCGAAGGGGAAAGCGGTGAAGGTGGTGGCGGTATTGCCATCGAAGACCCCAACGCAGAAGCCCAAGAAGGCGGTGACACCGCTCCTGAGGGTTCTGATGTCATCCGTGCGGATGGTGGGGAAGAAGAAGGCGAAGAAACCGCTTCTGGTGACAGCGAAGAAAGCGAAAGCGGTGAAGGCGAAGCCGGAAACGATAGTGGTGAAGGTTCCGATAGCACCGAAGGTGAGGATTCCGATAACACCGACGCCCAAGACGAAGGCGGAGACGGTGCGGGATCGGGAGCTGGCGCCGAACAAGATGCTATGACCGCTGAAGAAGTGGCTGCCAGCATCGTGGACGCTATCGAAGACGGTGAGGAAAGCGGTATCAAGACCCATAACGAAGCCCTTGATGCTCTCGTCGAAGCCGAAAACCAAAAGCAAGCCGAAAACGTGCTTCCCGGTGAAAAGCGTTGGAACCCTTGGAACCCCGATGGGGATGTGGTCGCCAACGCACAAGAAGGGAGCCGTAGTGCTGCTACCACTCTTCGGAACAAAGCCCGTAAGAACGGTGCCTCACTGAAGACTATGCTTCGTCGCAAGTTCCTTGCTGACCGTTCTTCCCGTCGTTTCCACGGTGTGAAGCGTGGCAAGGGTCTTTCAGACCGTAGGTTGGTCGATAGCGCTGTGGAAATGGCGGCTAACGTCACCCCCACACGCCCTGACTACACGGATATGGCAAAGCGGGATTGCTCCCTTGCGGCTGCAATCATCGTTGACCAGTCGGGAAGCATGCACTCTCGTCGGAAGGAAGCCGCTATCGCTATGCTGGCCCTTGCAGACGGGTTGGATGGTGTCGGCGCCCCTGTCCTGTGTGCGGGTTTCCGCGACATTTGGGGAAGCCACGGCTACGACACCCCCGATACGCCTACGATGACCCGTAACGATGTGAACCACTTCCACCGTAACGGCCCGATTGGCATTGATGTCTTCAAGGGTTGGGAAGAGCCCCTTCGGAACTGCATCGTGCGCTTCCCTTCCGTAATGGCTACGGGCGGAACGCCTATGGCCGATGGTGTTCAGTTCGGAATGCAGGCGCTTTCGGATCGCCCCGAACGCCACCGTGTTCTGTTCGTCCTTACTGATGGGGAGCCCGATTGGGAGCACCGGGGTGTAATGCGCCGCCAGATTCGCCTTGCCCGTGAAGCAGGCATCGAAGTTGTCGGCATCGGCATTGATTCTGGTTGCTACGGGGTTACCCAAACCTTCGATGTGGGTGTGGCTGTCGAAAACCTCGATGACCTTCCCAAGTCAATCCTGACCATCCTTGATGAGATCGTGTTCCCTTCAAAGGCGAAGCGTGTAAAGTTGGACGGGAAGTTCAGTAAGAAGCGCCGTCGCACTGCTTGATGGAAGACCAATGCCCAACGAAAGCACTACCACAACCATCTACGTTCTCGATGATGGGGAAACCTACAGCCTTGTGAAGCCAGTTGCCCTTCAAGTCACGAAAGAACAACTGGAACGAATCGAAGGGGGCGAAAAGGTCTACCATGTGGTTCGGGCCGATAGCTCAGCCGGCAGAGCAACGGACTTTTAATCCGTAGGTCCTGGGTTCGAACCCCAGTCGGCTCACCACTGGTGGGGCATAGTGAAATGGCATCACAGCGGTTTTTGACACCGTTATTCCAGGTTCGAGTCCTGGTGCCCCAACCATTCAGGCAGCGTGGTGGAACTGGTATACACAGCAGATTCAAAATCTGCCGGTCTTACGACCTTGCGAGTTCGAATCTCGCCGCTGCTACCACCCCATTGCTATACACTGGACTGCACAGGCGGTAAGGCCCGTTCGTCTATCGGTTAGGACGCCGGGTTTTCATCCCGGAAAGAGGGGTTCGATTCCCCTACGGGCTACCACCTGCCTTGCAAGTCTTCAGTGATGAGTTGAACCATCACTGCTGCTTGCTCAATGAGCGTAGACAAGAGCTCAGCCGCAGCGAGCTCCCCATCAATGACCCGGTCAGCCAAATCGTCGATGTAGGTCGCAAAGGTGTAGTTCTGTGTTCCGGGCACTACGCAGTCAAGGACGTGGGCGTAAGACTTGCGTGCCTTTTCCCGCATCAAGTTGGCAGCGGTAGCGATGTTTACGGATGTAGCGGTAGTTGAATTAGAATCGAAGATCATAAGGTTCCTGTGGTTTGGAAAAGGGTTCATCCCTCAACCGACAGAACCGAAGGTGATCGTCCCAAGGACATGGGTGTGATTATACGACCCCCGGAAGATGGTGATTCACTACGCCTGGTATGGCCTGGTAAGTGACCCGGTAAAAGTGCCCACTCGAATTCGAGTGGGCGCGCCAGCTCTAAGATTCTTTCAATTCTTAGAGCTCAACCTTGAGCTCAGGTTGGAAATCAAAATCAATACGAACCGTCGGTTCGCGAACCGGTTCGGGATTGACATTTATCAATGTCTAAACCCTTTGTTGTCAGGCTTTTCCCGAGGGTTTGTTCATGCCCCCGCTTTAGGCACCAAAAACGATAGTTCACCCACCCAACATCTGCGTGTGTGGTCGCAATTTGGGTTAATTAAAGGGGGGTTCAACCCCTACCCCAACCCCTTTCTTCTTGACCCTTATGTGTAGGCTCTCCTATCAGTGTTCTTATGGGGGTTTGGGATGCTTGATGTGTTGGTGTTTGCACTTGTTATTACAGTGGCATTACTTCTCTTTGTGGGAGGAATGGTAGTGGGTGGTATCTTGACCATTCTCCTATTGGACAAAGCGGAATCTTCGACAGGGGAAGTTCCCCCAATATGTATTGATCCGTAGGGCCACATTTGAAGTGGTGTTTCGTATAGAAGGTGAAAGGACGTGTTGACTATGTACGACGCCCACAAAATCCGAAACATCCGTGACACCTTCGGTGAAAAGGGACTCCTCAATGGGTTCGTCATTCCCGAACATCCCAGCAAACGACGAACCAACCGACTTGCTCGTCGTCGTCTTCGTCACTTTGACCGTATGAACACCTTCCGCAAGGATCTTGACCGATGATCATCAGCCCCGATTCCTACCTCTATGAAGATGGCAAGTATGTCTGGTCCGTTTCCCGTGTGAAGGCGGCTTGGGACAGTGCTCGGGCGGATGCTCACCGGGCTCTCTTTGATTTCCCCCACAAGCCGGACAAGGTTGTCTTGATGATGGGTGTTCCCGCATCGGGTAAGACCACTTGGCTTCAGGAAAACGAAGACGAGCGTTGTTTGTACATTGATGCCACCTTTGACTTGCCGT
>MDTA01039346.1_pt1 | contig 11029 bp, 13 predicted proteins | sample 811151 | NCBI WGS metagenome assembly MDTA01 (sample SAMN05326648, study PRJNA326480) | marine metagenome | isolation source: seawater | place: Indian Ocean: South | collected 2010 | reverse complement strand
TGCTTATCTATTTCTTTGTATTCAGATATCAATATAGACCAAACTCCTACTAATGTTATGAGAACTAGTAGTACAATAACTGTTTTTTCTAACATACTTTTGCTCATTATCCTCTCCTCATTCTTGCTATGTCTTTTGCTTGATCTGTACCTTTCATCACAGGAACAGCATTACTTTTGTGCATTGTAGCAATACCTTGTATAAGGTCACCTGTGTATTTTTGCGATTCTTTCTTACGCATACCATCGCCACCCATTTTAGTAAATGTGCCATCTTTTACTGCTTGTTCCATAAGACTAGGATATTTTATACGATGGTCTTTATCTTGTTCTGCTCTCCAACTCTGTTCATTCTTACGTGGCTTGAATGTAGACGGATCACGTGGGTCAGGCTTCTTTACACGACCATAGCAATAATCAATGTATTCTTCTAATGTATCATATCTCATGTGATGCATATGAGTCTGCTTCATACGTTTATTATGCTCACGCCATCTCACTTCAAGTTCAGCCATCTTGGCTTTCGTAATCTTTACTTTACGTTTGCGAGTGTTAATGGTACTCAAACCTCGTTCTAAATGCATTGTCATAGTTATAAATATAACACAATGTTAACCAAAGGTCAAGTCAAAAATGCCCCTATTTCATAATGGAGATGACCTAGTTTTATTTGTACATATACCCAAATGTGGCGGTACTGCTGTGGAAAATTCATTTAAAAATAGCAACTGGGACATTGGATATTTAAATGAGCCAAAGATTACTAGATACAACGAAACGCCATGCAATCCACAACACTTTCACGCAGAGTTAATAGAAGAATTAATTATGCCAACAGAACATTGCACAGATCAATTTACCATTGTTAGGAATCCTTATACTAGATTAATATCAGAATTTATTTGGCAAACAGGTAGAATGTATCATGTACAACAACGTGGATTTGACAGTGATTTTTATTTAGATTTAGAACAATTTACTATTCAAAGATTAAGAGCATATAAGACCAACGAAGTGCAATATAGAATGGATACAAAAGGTTTTTTAGAAAAGAAACAAAGTTTTGTATTTGATAATCATATGAGACCACAGCATCACTACATTACAGATAATTGGAACATTTATTGGTTTGAGGAAATGGATACAAAATTTTGGCCTGAAATAAGTCAAAAGTATAATGTGCAATCTCCTGGAACTGTTAATGAAACACTTGATCGTAATGTAGAAAGACCAACATACCACAAAGGCCTTAATCAAATATTTAAAGATCTTTTTGTAGAGTTCTACTACGAGGATTGTAAATTATTTGGTTACAATTTACCTTTCTAATCACCTAAACTTGATCATATTCCATGCCCTTTCGTGCAAAAAATAAATTAACATTTTGGCAAAAAATTCTATACCACCAATCGCCATGGCGGCTGATACGTCTCCTATAATAAAGTAAGCAATCAATATTGTTGTTAATGTTGCTGTAATTCTCCATGTAAGACTTTTTGCTATACTTCTTTTAATACTGTCAGTCATAATTGTTCCATCGAATAATCGAAGTTTGTCTTACACCAGAGACTACTGGTTCTATAGCATGATAGTAATATTCATCATAACATACAAATAAATCTCCTGTTTGTAAGTCATCAATTCTAATATCAGGCTCATGCTTTCCTTTAATAAACTTCGAAATTAGTTCTCGCAAGTCGTGTTTTTCTCTGTGCCAAAAAACTAAATCACCTCCTACAAGATTCCTACTTTTTATCATTACTATTGCAAATACATTAGTGTTATCTGCATGTGGTTCTAAAAAAGTTGTTGAAGGATATGAGTTGAAATCAACACCATAACAATTTTCAACACTTGCTTTATCATTCCAATCCTTTTGAACAATATCTAACACGGGTTGCATAAATTCTATCAACGTAGGATAAAACTCGCTATCGCGTTTATTGTCCATGCCAGGCACTAAAGGATTTCTTGCTCTAATAATTCGGTCATGCTGTTTAGATCTATCAAATTCTGTAACATCATGACCATATGCTTTAAAAAGTTCAAATTCATCAAATGATTCAGTTCCATCTATATCGAGATAAACATTTTTGCCAGACTGTACATCTCTGTTACCTATTAGGTTAATAAATTGTTCGCACTCCTTTTCGGTAAAAAGATTGCGATATATTTTATACATTAACTAAAGTCTTTGAGCATCTTTTTGATTTCTAATGCATGTTGTTCTTCTTGACCTATTTGTCCCCTTGCATATTCTTCTAACATAATACTAGCATCTACTACCTCTGCAAGTAGTTTTTTATATACTTCAACTGCTTTTAACTCGTGTGCTAAACTTTCGGTTAATATTTGTTTAACCGAATGGTCATGGGACTCGTCAATATGTGCTATTACTTGGCTAGGATGGCCGTCCATGCCTGTAATTAATTCGCCTGCCTGTAAGGCATGTTGCAAACTTTCATTTGCTTGTTCTTGTAAAAATTCTACAATAGGTAGTCTATAAGGACCACTAACCATTAATGAACTATGTGCATAACGTACTACGCCTGCCATTTCTAATTCTATTATTTCATTAAGTAATTCACAAACTCTCTGTTCGTTAAGTTTTCGCATCTCCATTTACTCTCCGTAATCTGGTCCGACATCTAGTCTCTCAATATCGGCTTCTTCTAAGACTTTACCTGCCCATACTTCTACTATTCGTAAAGGTATTTGACCAGGATTTTTTAGTTTGTGTGTTTGTGCTGGTTTTATAAAAACACTTTCGCCCTCTGGAATATAAAATTCTCTTTCAGGCATTTGTCTAGTAGCACCTTGCTTTAATTGTCCAATACCTTCTAGCACAATCCAGTGTTCACTCCTATGAAAATGAAATTGATCACTAAGTTCTTGACCAGGATCAACTTCTAATTCTTTAACAGTATATCCTTCGCCATTGTGAAGTTGTCTGTATCTGCCCCATGGTCTTTCAACCACAGTTGTTTGGTAATCGTCCAACAATTTACTGCTACTTGCAAGTTTGGCATCTCCTCCTATACCAAATTCCAAAGGAATGTTATATGTATTACAAACTTTGGTTTCTCTAATAGTTTTTGTATCGCTTCTATCTCCACCATTACAAAAACAAATTTTAGCATTAGCATTCTTAATTGCAAAATTCATTATAGCACTACTGCTACTGTCATCTGAATCAGATGTTTGAATTATAACTTGATGAACACAATTCATTTCTTCTAGTATGGCTTTACGGTGATCAGCAGACATAAAAGGCTTACCTTTTTTTCTAGTAAGCCAGTCATCGCTGTTAAGTAAAACAACAACGTTAGAAGCAAGTTCACCTGCTTCTTTAAACATTTGCAAATGCCCTATGTGTACAGGATCAAAACCGCCACTTACGAGAGCATAATCATACTTCATATTTTACCTCTGCCAGTCTCTTTGTTGAAGGAGACGTTTTGTTGCACGATATTTATTTAACGACTTTTTACCCTTTAGGTGCTTTTGTCCGCCTCTTACTGGCGGTAATGCTTCACCACGCATAATTTTATCACGCATTGCTTTTTCACGTTTTTTAATGCCTTGTGCTTTTTGTCGCTTACGTTTTTCGCATGGCTTTTCGTAATATTCTCTTTTTGCTAATTCCTTTTGAAAATTGTTTTTCAACATCTTTTTCTTTAAGGTTCTTATAGCCGCATCTACATTTCCATTACGAACATATATTGCAGGATCAAATGGATCACGTTTTTCAAACTTCTTTTTGAAGTCTTGCTTTTTTCTACGATCGTTATTAAATCCTTTCTTTATATCGTTACCTTTATTAAATTTTTTCAAAATTACCTCATTTCTCTATTGCTACAATTATACTATGATCCTTCTTCTTTGTCAACCTCATGTATATATGATATTGAGTTATAGTCAAGATCATTGATATAAATTTCTTTTGTGCCTTTTGCTTTTAGATCCGCTATGTTGTATGTAAGATCAATAAAAAATTGCTCTAGTACACTTCTTATACCCCTTGCACCTGTTTTAAGTTTTATTGCTTCTTCAGATACTAGTTTGTAAAAATTATCTGTGAAACCTATATCAATGCCCTCTAATTTAAATAATGCTTTTATTTGATTGCTAACACTATTTTTACTATCCTTCTGTATTTGGGTTAAGTCATCTTCGTCTAATGCTGTTAATCCTGCAAATATAGGCAGTCTTCCTACTAGTTCTGGAATTAAGCCGTATTGTATTACATCTTCGTGTGTTGCATGTAAGTATATGTCCTTTGATAAATTTTTATCAGTATCTAATGCAGAATTGAAACCTATTTTGTTTTTCTTATTCATTCGTGCCTTTGTTATATTGTCTAATCCTACAAATGCTCCACCTAGTATAAACAATATGTTGTCCGTGTTAAATTCTATTTTTTCTGCAGACAGTTTATTCGAACCTAAGTTTATATATGTTGTTGTACCTTCTATTAATCTTAAAAGTGCTTGTTGGACACCCTCACCACTAACATCACGTGTAGATGTATTAGACTCACTGCTACGAGCCTTTTTATCAACTTCATCAATAAAAACAATACCTTTTTCTGCTAATGTGATGTCACCGTTGGCCGCCTGTAGCAATCTTTCTAATACACTTTCTGCGTCTTCACCAACATAACCAGCCTCTGTAAGTGTTGTGGCATCAGCAATAGTAAAAGGTACTTTTAGTTTTTTAGATAATGTTTTTGCAAGTAATGTTTTACCAACACCAGATGGTCCTAGCATTAGTATATTACTTTTTTCTATTTCAACGTTTTCTACAACTGGTGATTCTATTCTTTTATAATGATTGTACGCACTTACACTTAAAACTTTTTTTGCAAGATCTTGTCCAATAATATATTCGTCTAAATAATTTCTGATCTCTTTGGGGTCTGCAACATTATCTAATTGCAGATCTTCTTCTGTGAACTCTTCATCGATAATTTTATAGGATAACTCAATGCATTCGTTACAGATGTAAACATCTGGGCCTGCAACAAGTTTATTGACTTCGTTCCTGTTTTTACTACAGAAACTACACGAAAGATTATTTTTGTCTGTGTTATTGTCGTCTGTCATTAATTTTTAGGTTTCTTAATGTAGTATTTACTATCTACGTTATTATCTTCGTTATCTACTGGCAAATCTGCTTTTGGGGTAAATGTCCAACTGTTTGGAATAACAGTTTTGGGTTTTGGCTCTACCGGTACTTCAACTATCTTTTCAACAATTTTTTCTACAGGTACTTCAACTATTTTTTCGACTTCGACGATTCGTTCTGGGCCTGGGACTTGGACTTCGCGAGTGACCACGACCTCCTTTGGGACCTCGATCTCTTTCTCAACTGTGATAATCTTTTCGACCTCAACAGGAACCTCCTTCGTAACTTCCTTTATGACTTCTTTTTCTATTATAACTTCTTTTGGCTTTTCGTCAAGCGAATTCTTGACTTCTTTGAGATTTTCTAGTGTTCTATTGTACTTATCATTTAATTCATCTAACTGCTTTTGATACCTGTATTCGGTGTCTTTTACTTCAGTTTCAAGTTCCTGAATCTTTAAATTTTTTTTTTGGTAATACTATCATAGTTGGCAATTACATTGGCAACCATTTCTGCTTTATTTAATTGTGCTGGTAGTTCTATGCCACCATCCAATGCCATTTGCATTAATTGTGCTTTTGTTTTACCACCTAGTATTTTATTAAGGTCGTCTTCTAATTTTTCTGTTTTTTCAATTTGTTTAACAATATCTTCTGTTTTTTGATTATCTACATTATTAATAGGTTCATTTATGCTTTCAAAGAAACTTTTAGGATTGCCATCATAACTGCTCATTACATCAGCGGCATCGTCAACAGCACTAGGCAGTTCTTCTAATTTTTCAAGTTCTCTATTTACAGTTCTTTCTAAATCTTCTACATCAGGCATAGTATCATAACCTGAGACAAATTCTTCTGTTGATTCATAATGCTCACCGTCATTACCATTCTGTCCTATGATTTCCATACGTTTTTCATCTTCGTCGGACCACATACCTTCTTCTGCTAACTTTGTTGCTTCTACCATTTGCTCGTCCCTTACAGTTGGTTTGTGTCCGTAATTAGGAGTTACAGGATGATCATATCTTGTAGGTTCTGGATCAGGTTCTTTAGGTGGAGTAGGGGGACCTGAACTTTCTAAGTTTATACCATAACGTAATAATGTTTGGTTAGCGGCAATGACTAACATGACTGCTAATGGATCAAACACAAACACTAACATAAGAATAAACAAACGTATTGCTTGATCTAATACATCACGTTCCTCACTACCATATATTAATTGTGCCAAGTATTTAATCGGACCAACTTCTCTGTCTAAGTTTCTTATTTTACTTTCTGCGTCAAATTTCTCGTCTTTAAGTGTTACTATGTTGGCGTAAATGGCGTCGATGTCGCTGTTAAAAGTATCTATCTTAATCAAGTTATCATCTGCCTGTGTTGAACTTTGATTACGCAACCTGTTTATTTCAGCATTAGCACCGTTGATATCGCTTTGTGCTTGTGATCTATAATTATCTATAGCATCTTGAAAAACTTTTATATCTGCGGTTGCTGTATCTCTTAAACTTTGTTTTTCTGCTTTTATTTCATCACGTTCGTCTTGTTGACTTGCTCTTAATTCGTTAGCCTGTGCGATGTAATCTATTTTTTCAGTTTCAGCACCTTGGAATAATCCGCCCTCATCTAGTGTAACAACTTCTACACCTTTTGATCTTAATTCATTTACTGCTTTATCTAGTTCTGCTAGTCTACTATCTTGTTGAGCAATATCAACTGTTAATTGTTCTCTAACATTTTCTATTTGTTCCTGGTTGTAATCTATGTCGCCTTGTACTCTTGCCCAGGCACCGTCTCTAATTTCTTCCTGTGCTTCTATGCTGGCACTTACATCAACACTACCGCCTATGCTTAATATTCTATCTTCTATTAATGCTATTTTGTTTTCTTCTCTATCTATTTGTGCGTCGATTCTTTCTACTACTGCTACAGCATCACCTATATCACCTGCTTGATCAGAAGCGGCTTTACTCAAATATCCAAAGATACCTATACTTGTTATAACCATAAGTATGACCACTGCGGTCGTGAGATATGCCCGTAACATTATACTGGTTTCGTTCCAATATCTGTACAACCAACTTGCTGTTAGCAGTTTACCCACTTCCAGTGTGCCAGCCATAACGGCTATACTCATAGGCATACCACTAAATAGTAGCATTAGGCCGACTATGGAGAACCATGCGGCTACACCGGCAATTGCCAGTGCTGTGAATAATGTTAATAAACCAAATAACATACACATATTTATCGGGACATGTAACGAAGTGAGAACAATTTTTGTAAACGCAACTGTCAATCCAAATGACTACGAAACGGTTCAAAAGAAGGTTTCTAAGGCATTTATAGCCGATTCTTTGTTTGATAAAGACTATAATACTTTTAACTATATCAACAAACACGACTATCTTAACTGGATACTAAATCAAACTAGACGTATGCGAAAAGAGATTGCTGTTAACCTTACGGCTGATCATTTTATATATCCAGTATCAGTTGATATTAATCATGCAATAGACGTCGAAAGTCCGTTTTGGGCAGATCTGATCAAAAGATTTGAGCCAATACAAGATTGGAAAGTTGTTGTTTCAATATCTGAAAAAGCGGCATTCATGTTAAATGGTCAAACTTTTGCAAAATTTTTCAACCATCCAGAATTTAGTGCTGTAATAAGCGACGTCTGGGAATGTGGACCGCAACTAACAACAAAACCAGATGTTGGACCTGATGGATTTACTGAAATTAGTGAGTTAAATGTTTGGGAATATTTTTTAGAAAACTGCAAAAGACATCTTAAACCAATTGGCGAATGTAAGCACAAACGTTTTTATGTTAAACCAAACTCTGATAAAGATTACACATTCTTTTTACAAGGGCAAGGCATTGACTTTGAAGTTATACCATTTGAATACTTTTTGTTTGACACAAATAATGTGTGTGGCATAAAATCTTCAAGGAATATGGACATGATGGATTGGGAAGATGCCATGGACTATCAGCCTTTTGATATTGATAAGGTGCTTGAATCAATATGGCATGACGACAAGGAATACGATGCATTGCTTTTAAACAGAGTACCTAAGCAACACAGACTATCAGTAATTGCAGAAGCAGAGACAAGAGGCTTATTAGACAATATGATTTGGAGTTGTGGATACGAAACAGACAATATGACGTTACCAGGCGACGATCCTGATGTTGATAAAAAAGTTTTAAGTATGTTGCCTAAACAAGCAGAGTTCGAACCTCATGACAATATATCTGGAAATGAAATACCAATACACCACGATAGAAAATTCAATTTGAAATGGCCTCAAAAATGTAAAATTAACATAATTACAGAAAGTCAAGCAAGAGATTTGATTATAGATCATGACCCACCGCACCCAGTAAGATTTTTAACTGAAAAAACATTTAAGGCCATGGCTTGGGGCATGCCGTTTTTGTTTGTAGGTAATCAGCATGGCTTACAACGTTTAAGAGATCTTGGTTTTAAAACGTTTCCAGAGTGGTTTGACGAAAGTTATGACGAACTAGATAATTATAATTTGCGTATAAAAGGAATGTTTGATGCCTATGAAAAGTTTTTATCAGAAGAGCATAGCATAGACGAAATACAAAATTCATTAGAACATAATTTTAACAAAATACATGATAGTTTTTGGGTGTCAAGCAGGTTAGTTGACCCAATGCGTATCATTATAGACAGAATTGAAGAGATGAGTTTACATGATTAATGTTTTTGTTCCTTTAGATATCAGCACCTATGCTAATAAATTTTTTATAGATCTTGATAAAATGGATCGAATGAAAAGTGAACTATCATTTACACCTGCAGATTACATAGAGCATGACATTTTTCACGTTTTAACAAGGTCACCGATGTACAGTAGCAATTTGGACTTTTCACAATACGGTAAGAAAGTAACATTAAGTCCTTTTAGACTTGCACTTGCTGATTTAGACTTGCTTGACCAAGTTGAAAGACGACTTACTGATTCTTATGGTGAGGAAGTTGCTGTTCATGTTACAATGAGTGAACACTTAGCAAGTATAATGTCCAGAGAATTTTGGTTACGGGCAGTTCCTAATTTTAATCTTGTGATTTCAGATGTATGGGAGCCTGAATTTTTGGATCATGATCCAAAATTATCAATGTATAATGTTTTTGAATACATTAAACAAAGTTTTGACCAAAGTGCTCCATTCAAAGTAAATCTTGTTAAACCAAATTCACATGATGGTTTACAAAAATGGCTTACTTTAAATAAAATACCTGCAAGTGTTGTAAATTTTGAGTATTTTCTGTATGACACTTGGGTACAAAGTGGTGTAACCTACGCAGGGTCTAAGTTAGATAAGGAAACAACTTACAAGTCTAAGACATTTTTTGACCTGCAACGTAAAACTGAAAAAACAAAGGACATTTTGCTGTTAAATCGCACCTACAAAGCACACAGAGTCGCTGTAGTAAACGATTTATATAAAGATGGGTATTTGGATAACAGTTATTTTAGCCTGCAGGAAATTAGAGATAGTAGCGAAGCACCAGAATTATTGGAAAATTACGAATTACCCATATTAGCCGATAGCGAACCAGACACAAATATTGGTCCTGACGGGTTTATGCAACATGATTCGGTGGCAAATTACGATTGGATACTAAAATCCAAGTTATATGTTGGTACAGAAAGTTATATGTCTGTTGATTCTCAAATTTTACAACAAGGATACACAAAATACCCAATTCGATTCGTTAGTGAAAAGGTATATAAGCCTTTGGCATGGGGTATGCCTTTCATTATTTTAGGGAATGCCAGAACTTTACTTAAAATCAGGCAATTAGGCTTCAAAACATTTGATGGATTAATCGATGAGTCGTATGATTTGGAAGATGACCCCAAGATTAGGTATGACATGGTGTTAAATGCCATCAAAAGTTTCATAGATAGTCCGCCAGACAGTGAAAAACTCTTAAAAATATGTAAATTTAATTTAGATTTGTTTTATGACACTGATTTTCAACTAAATCAGTTTAGTGAAATGGCAAATTCGTGTGTAAACAATTATTATAACTTTAGAAGGACAGTCGATAACGAATTTAATCAGTAAAGGCACCGATTACTTTTTCTACATTCGCTATATCATCATATTATTGAGTTATTCGAGCAATTAAGGGTGCCATCCTCTTCATAACTCAGAATGGTTTAACCATTCAATCTCCTTTTTGTTAAGTTATTCGTTGATAGTCGTTAAGTTCGCATGTTGCACTATTGGCTTCATGCTCTCTTACGGTTACTCTTTGAACCCAGCATCTTCCATCAGTCAATTCTTTCACTATTTCGTCTGCTTTGTCAAATGCCATTTCGGCAAACCGCTCACAACCTGTAGAAGATACTATTCTTAGGTCTACCAAATCCTTTTTTGCTAAATCTACGAATGTATCCATTTCAGGATCGTCTTCGGCTACCAAATAAGTATGGTCAAAAGTGTGTTTCAACCATTCTTTCAGTGGCTTTAGTCCCCCAAAGTCCACTATCCAGTTACGATCATCAAGTTCGTCGCCACCAAAAGTGAATTCAAACTGTAATGCGTAACCATGGATTAAATTACAATGGCTATCTGCTCGCCATTGCCTAAATGCACAGGAATGACCTGTTGCATGTGTATATGTTTTACCAGAATAAAAACGTTTCATTTAATGTGCCTCAATAATTTACAAATTATAAGGTTTATTTAGGCAAAAGTCAACCTGTTTTTATATAATTCCGGCTTCTTCCTCTGACATCTTGATATGACCTTCTCTGATTAACTTTTTACGGTTAGCCATATGCTTGTCTTGTATTTCTTCTTTGCTACCACCAAAGTATGCAACTGCATGACCTTCCTCAACTAATATGTCGG
>MDTA01092532.1_pt1 | contig 11034 bp, 12 predicted proteins | sample 811151 | NCBI WGS metagenome assembly MDTA01 (sample SAMN05326648, study PRJNA326480) | marine metagenome | isolation source: seawater | place: Indian Ocean: South | collected 2010 | reverse complement strand
TCCGGGTGATGTCGTTATGTCCCCAGAGGATGTAGGGGTGAGCACTCAATCAAGACAACAAGACCTATCAGCTGTGAGAGTCGCCCCACAAGAAGGGGAGCAGTTTGGCCCATACCGAGGAGCAGAAGCAGCGAAAGCAGACCAACAGGCAGCTTTAAAAGAATATCAAGAAAAACAATATCAAAATACATTAGATGAAATAATACGTAGTATGGAGGAATTAGCACTTGAAGCTGAAAAAATTGATGGAAGTGAAATACAAGAAAAAATAAAAATGATTAGTACAATTGATATTGAAAATTTACCTCGTCTTGGTTACAATGAAGAAACAATATTATTTTTAAGACAAAAACATAGGGAACTAATGGAACAATATGAATATCAAGTAAAAAAAATGGAAGAATCTGCCGAAAAAGCTAAGTCTGCGCAAGAAGAACTGGAGGAAGAGAGAGAAAATGCTATAATAAAGAATATGGAAGAAGTACATAAAGCTTTAGCCAATGCTGCAGCCTCCGCCGGTATTGAAAAAGGATCATATGATATAGCTGGACTATGGGGAGAAGGCAATACAGAAGTTATAGTAAATGCAATTCAACAAGGAATAGATGAATTTAAAAGAGAGATAGCACAAGTCAAAGAAAGAGTGATACAAGAAAAGAGAGATGAAGTCATTCAAGCTTTAAAAGATATTGAAGAAAATTTTGAAAAATTAAAAAGAAAGGTTGAAGAATTAAATGTTGTGAAAGAAAATGGAAAAAAAATACAAGAAGCAATAGAAAAGAATTATGAGAAATTATTAGAAACTGAGAAGAAGATAGAAGATATAAATGTTCAATCTAAACTAGATGAACTTATGGAAAAATCAGATGAAATTGAAAGAGCCATTAAAGAAAGAGTAGAACAAATAGAAAAAAAAGAATATAGTATTGATGGAGAAGAAAAAGAACAAAAAGCAATGAAAGAATGTAATAATGAATATTTTTTAAATCTTAAAAATGCAACTGTTAATCATATAAAATTAACTATAGACAAACTCAAAGGAGAAGGTATAAAAAATATTAAAAATGAACATATTAAAGCAAGAATATATGGAATAATTAAGATTAGGACAAATAAGGATAATTCTACAGATCTAAATTTTTATCTATTCTTAAATATTGTTGACTTCTTACTATTTATGATAAACCCACCTGAATATAAAAAGAAAGATAAAAAATTACATTATAAGAAAAAACCATTTAATAAAAAAGGTATAAATGAAATAATAAATAAAGAAGCAGAAAAGTTAGAAAACGTAAAATTGTTATTTCAATTTATAAGAAGAAGAAGAGACCTAAGGGATATTGATGAAAATTGGTTATGTGAAAATATAAATTCTTAATGACCAACTGAAATACATTTCATAATATTATTACAACTATCAAATGATATCATATCTGAATTTTCTGCTACACACTCCGTACCTTTTGGACAATCTTTTCTTCTATCTATTTGTGACCTTGAATTATCTTCACAAAAACGATAACATAAATCATTAACCCTTAATTCACCCGAATAATATGATGAACAATAAGGTTCATTGTTCGTAAAACACATCATTAATGTACAAGCTCCTATAACACCATTTTCAACTTGACATGTATTACAACCGTCATTCCATGAAGCACAATTCCATGGAATTTCTGGAACATCTTCTGAACATCCACCCCTTGCATCTCTCACACCATTACATGGTTGTTGACATATTCCAGGGGCATCTGCTATCATAGCACCCATTGTATTTACACACTCTAAACCATCTTCACATGTATTAGCCATACCATAAGGCATAAATCCACCACATGTCCCCCCTACACCTACTTTATGGTTTTGAGAACAATCTAAAGAACCACAACTCCCTTGGCAACCGCAGTGATCATAAACCGGTGGAGTCATTCTACATCCCTCTCTAAGAACCGGCATAGGACAAGGTGGAACTGGTGGACAAGATCCATCGCATGAGTCTACATCAACCGATGGTTCTGAGCAAATATAATCACAACAATTACCAACTCTCATCGCACATTGTCCAGAAGGACATACTGGTTCGGTACATGCCATGCGACACATTTGAATATTAGAATTAAAACAAAAATTTGTTTCGCTTTCAGTTACACATTCTTCTTCCCAGGGACGAATACATCTTTGTGAAGATTCACACCATGAATAACCTCCATCAAGGACACAACCATGTTGATCAGCTGCTCCACCTGGTGGAGCCCCTAGAAATTGACCGTAAGTACGGAAAATTTCTAAAGAGATTAGTAGTAATTTTAGCATTTTATTATAGATACTTATTTTATTTTTAAATATTGTATAATATTAAAATGGTTGATATTTATGAATGCAAAAAAATGGCTAAAGCTTTAGGCGATAACTGTCATAATACGAAAAATCGTGTTATTGAAAAGATGACAGAATCTTCAAAAACTGATTGTAAGAAATTAGGTGATTATTTACAATCATTGATGGTTTTAGAATCATTATGCGGTTATATATGTGTATGTTGTTGCGAACATGAAACACTATCACCTTCGATTGTAAGTGAACTAAAAAATAAATGTAATAAGTTAGTAAAAACAACTGAAAGTATTAAAAAGACATTAGGCAAAGAAACATGCACTTACATAAGATGTGATGTGATATCCAACTTTTGCGAAAAATGTATGAATATCAAAAAGGAAAAATCAAAAACTAAAAAGAAATAATTAAAAGTAAGTTACTAAATAAATCTCAAAATCATAATTTTTATTTGATGGAATATTTTTAAAGATATTCATAAATATATTTTTTCTCATTATTTTATATTGAATAAAATCAATCATTTTATACATAAACTAATTATGTATATCTTATCAAATTTATATATATATAATATTATATATATAGTATATGAAAAAGACCCCAAGAAAAATTCGTCGTATGGATCAAAGGGTTGAGAAAAGAACAAAAAATAAACTAAAAGATAATTCTAATAGAAAAAATAGAACTGGTAGAAAAAATAGAACCGGGAGGAACAATAGAACTGGTAGAAGGGTCAATAGAGATAGAACCCCTCAAAAAAGAAATCAGAGAAGAGGTACAAAGAGACGTAGAAGGACAGCAAAGAAAAGGGGTAATAGAATAAATTTAATATATGGAGGTGTTGGGAGTTCTTGGCAGCCTGGTCAAACTAAACCCCCCACTCCTGATACTAGTTACTCGGAAGAACTGGATGAATATATAGGACGTATAGAATCACCACAATCACCACAATCACCACAATTACCACAATTACCACAATCACCACTAACAAGGGCATGGGCGGAAGAAACCCAGGAAATCAAGGATAAACTTAAATTAGAGAGAACCAAATCAAAGGGAAAATTAGAAGAAAGAAGAGAATCCAAGAGAAATAAGAAGACTATAAAGGAGTTAAGAAAAACGATTAATAAGTACACAGAGGGTTACTTTGAAGAAAAGTATAAAAGTATATTAACAGGTGATCGTACAAAAGTTATAAAACTATTTTATATAATACCATTGGTACATAGTTACAATAAAGTCGTTGAAATCACTGAAGAAGGGTACAAACAAGTAGGTGATGATAATTTTATTAAGATACATTTACCAAATGAAGTATTAAACAAAATATTGATATATATCAATGGTTATGAGGCTAAAACAACAGATGCTGGAGAATATTTTCAAACTGATATAGAACGTATAATAGAAAAAGGAAAAAATTTTAAAACATCTTTACCGGTTATGTTTGTAGTAAACGTGTTTAAAACTTTTATAGATAAATTTTTTGAAGATCTAAAATTTAGTTTAGAAACATCTGAAAATACAGGAAAGATTGAAGAAATATTAAGAAAGGGTATTGATTCACTAAACGATTTAAGATCAATTCAACCAGAACCAGAACCAGATGAAGATGAAGGTATCTCTCAAGTTGAAGAACCAAAGATATCAATTGAAGAACTTAAAAAAAGATTAGAAGAACAAAAGGATTTGGGTATAAACCCTAATGCAACATCAGAAGAGGTAGCCGCGGAAATAGTAGAGGCTTTAAATTCCGGAACCATTAATATAGAACAGGTAAGTAATGTATATAATACTTATGAGGACCTTGATAGTGATGATGAAGTAAGGAAAATGGTATTAGGAGTGGATTTCGGTCCAGGTGAGTTTAAAGATCTTGAAGGTGATGATGTTGATGATCCCGTTCCCCAAGTCCAAGCTTCTCAAGAAAGAAGAAAGGTTTTCGTAGGGTCCCCCAATGTTCCCCGAGATCCGGAAGAACAAGAACTACAAGCAGCAGCATTAGCAGAAATTGCTGATGAAATGGATCAAGCAGAAGCTGACGATCCCGCCGGTGCGTATAGAATGAGCCCACCCCCCGACCTAGGTAATAAATATACCGGTGAATCAGTTCAGGAAGAAGGTAAGAGGGTAACACGTGAAGAGGAAAAAATAAAAAAAGACGCTAAAGACCTTCTAGATACAAGCAAAGCTGCATCTAGTTTTAATAATTTACTGTTACCTGAAATAGAGGAAATAATTAAAGAACGAAAAAACACAAGTAAGTTTAATGGTTTATTAAAAGAAAAAGGAATAACAGGCGAAAAATATGCAATGTTAAAAAAAAGGTTTGACGAAGCTGATGATTTCCAAGATTCAGGTTATATAATTGATTACGAAAATAGATTAATTGAAGAAATAAGAGATTTATTAGACGATAGAAATCCTGAGTCCAGAATCCAAGGGAGAATAGAAACAGAAAGTGCTGAAGCTACCATTGAAAATTGCGAAAAGATGGATTTAACTGAAGAAATAGAAAAGTTACTTCCAGATATCAATGAATATAAGAAGGAAAAAGATATGATTAAGAGGAAAAAGCAAGAAGAAAATGCAATAGACACTATCAAACAACTATTTTTAGACAAATGTACTCATGAAAATCGTAGAGTAAAAGAGAAAATAAATAAAAAAATAGGTGATTATGTTAATAATTTAGTAACTGAATACCTTCAACCTGCGAATAAAGAATTACAAGGTGCTGCGGGTGAAGAAGGAGCGAAACGACTTGTGGAACAATTAAGTAGACCCCTAACCCCTCCCACAACCGTCTCCACCCAAGGGCCAGAAATACCACCAACCCCAACCGTCTCCACCTCAGGCCCAGAAATAGCACCACCAACCCCAAGAAAGAAAGGCACTCCAGATCCACCAACTGGAGAATCAACACGACCTAAGAATAATGATTTAAAAGAAAAACTGGAAAAAGTAATCCCTAAAGTTGCTTTTATGGAATTATATGAAGTTGTTGAAAAAGTAAATGATTACAAAAAACAGTTTCCGCTCGTTACAAAACTTTTAGAACCCCAAAAACTATTTTTTAACATAAAAACATCAAGAGACCAAACAAATTTCAACAATAGTTGGTATAAAAATCTAAAATTATTTTTAATTGGTCCTGAAGATGACCTGAAGAAAATATACTCTTCAAAAAAATATCCACCATTAATCTTTGGAGAGTATTTAAAAAGTATTGGTCTTTTTACAGAACAAAACAAAGAAAAAAAGGTTGTGGTGCCCTTCAATATGTTTCAAAAAATTATTGAATCCTTTAAAAGTACGAGTCTTAATAATATTATAAATATATTTACTGAAAAACCAGAATTAAAGATTACTTTAGGAGATGAAGAAATAGATTATATGGATTTTCCTCAAATGGCGCTACCTTTAAATGGATATAATCTAAGGCTCTCAAAACATGATAACCAACTCACAAATTATTTAAACATAATAAGGGAGCCAATGAAGATTAATCCATCACCAAAAACAAAATTAGAAAGTAGGCAAAGTATCAACTCAACAAGTCATTTATTATATATATCATTTATAATACTATATACTATAGTATATAACATCGTAAATAATTTTGTTCAACTTTTACCAGAAGCAGTTGGTGAAGACGAATATCAAAAAATGAGATATAAATCGTTAATTGAACAATCTATAGAAAATGAGAATAAATTCTCTATTAGTGATATGACAAAATTTGGTGGAGATGTTAAAAAAGTCTTAAAGGAGTTAAAAGAAATAGAAGATAATCTTGATAATCTTGATACTGATACATTAGATAAAAATGAAACTCTTAAAAAAATTAGAGAATTTTTAAAAGAATCTTAGACAATCTAATAATCAATTGTTTCATAACGTTCCTTATTTGGAATAGGTTTTACTTTTACATCTGTCAGATTTAGATTTCTGTGAATTACTATCATACACTTATTACTATTATTTTTCATAAAGAAGTTTCTGATAAAAAAATTTCTGAACATTGTATACATTTAATACACACTATGTTTTTAAATACATAAAAAATAATTTTTCTTTCTTTTTTTCTTTTTTTAAGCTAAACTATTGAAAGGATGGGACAAATGCCGGTGCATTAACATTCAAACCTTGGCTTTTACGGTGCTTATTGTACTGGTTGAGCATGATGTCCATGTGCTTCTCAAGAGTGCTGTCCATGTTGAATGGAGACTTGCTTGACAAGAAGCGAACCTTTTCTCCATCGGCATAACGGTCTAGTGCGTCTTCCATCATCTTGCCAAAACTATTGAAGAGTCCCATATTCTTGAACAACTTGATCTTTTCTTCCTTCCAGAACTCGGTGTATACCTTTCGGCCGGTTGTGTACTTGAGGTTGAACCAGAGTTCTATCATGTCAGCAAATGCCTTCTCCTTTGTCATGCGAGGTCCATCAAATTCGGCCATAGGAAGACCCTTCTCTACTTGAAGGACTCCCTCCCTTTGGGCTACTTCAATCTCTTCTCCGAAAGAGAAGACCTTACCTTTCTTGTTCTTCTGAGGCGATGTTGGTGGTGTGATTGGGTCATCGTGTGGGAACCATTCCCCGTTAGCGAAGATCTTGAACTCCGGCTTCCAAAGACAATCGAGTCCCTCCCGTTCTGGATTCTGAACCAGGTAAGGGTCGGGTGTCACAGCTGGGGAGATGCACTGTGCCCATGCGTCTTTCTTGAGTGTCCGCTGCTGCTTCATAGCTATGATGTCGTAGGTGTTGTTGATCCACTGGATCGCGATGTGCTTGAGCTTGATGTGCTTGATGACGGCAGAGTGCTTGGTCGCGAAGTCGTTGTCTTCTTGAGCTTGCTTCTTGGCTTCTTCCTTGAGCTGTAGATCCTTCTTCAATGCGAGAAGTTCGGCCTTGGCTATCGCGAGTTGGAGGCGCTTGTCTTGAGAGGCAGCCTCTGTGTTGGTGGAGGCAGTGCTGTTCTGGCGGGTGAGTCCGGGCATCTTGTCCTGAGTGTCTGGCGTGTAGTCTGTGTCTGTGTCTGTTCCTGTAAGCCTAAGCGTAAGTGAGCGTGTGTGTGTGAGTGTCTGTGCGTTCTGTATCGTTTTGGTTTACATGAGTCTTAGAAAAAATTTCAAATTTTTTGAGGAAAGAGAAATTTTGAGAGGGGGAAGTGGATCTCTTAAAATTTGAAACTCCTTGGTAGAGATTACAAACACACTTACAAACGACTCACAGAAACACCTCACAGACACTCGCACAGGCTCGAAGGAAAGAGACAAGGATGACAGGCCATACTCGCGACCCTCTGATGGCGATCATGTATCCTTCACAACAAGAATGCCCTGAGTGGCAGGATTTCAGGATGATGCCTCTCGCAGAGTTCATCTGTCAATTTTCGGATGAGCTTGAACACTACTTTGACGAAGACTTCGGAGCAGGATTCTGGTATGAGCTGAAGAAAGGACCTATGATGATCATGTGCTACGTAGACTGCCGCAAGGGGAACCACATGCCGAAGGATATCCGGGCGAAGATCAAGAAAGCAGGTAAGGCTCGTAGGAACAAGTTGAAGGAGAAGTGGTCATACACCAACCCGATGAACCGGATCCTTGGTTACATCGCGGTCAAAGATGTGACAAATGAAAAGCACACCGAGAAGCTCTTTTCACTTTCAGCAATATGCTCTACCATCTACACCGAACAGAGAGGTATCGGTCGTAAGCTCATGGATACTCTCATAGAGTGGTCAGCCCGTATGGGTGCCTCGGATCTAGTATTGGAGGTAGCGAATGAGTTTGCTGGAATGGAATGCGAAGAAGAATCGGAAGAAGAATCGGAAGAAGAATGGGAAGAAGAATCGGACGAAGAATGGGAAGAAGAATCGGAAGAAGAAGAGAATGACGGATACTTCCATCCAGATGAAGGAGCTACAGCTGTCATAGTGAATCAGCTATGGAGGAAGTGTATGAGAAAGACTGCAGATGGAGAAATTGTGTACAACCTTGACGAAGAATACATTGCTGACATCGTTGAAGAATACTTCGAGGAAGAAGGAGAAGAAGAACTTTGGGAAGGCTATGAAGTCCGTGAGGTTTCTGGTGAACCTCAGGGACATGAATATGGAGGAGAATGGTACAAGAAAGGTAAGGAGAGCACTGTATGCTCTCGTCTCATTTCATTCTATGAGATGTGGGGATTCAAAGAAGACAAGAGAGTCAACCTTGAGTTTGGCTGTTACTCTAGCGTTCCATACCCATCAATGCGATTAGATATGAGAAACTACAGGGTTGTAAATGATAAGGTAGAAAAGCTTCAATAAAAGAAACGGTTTGCGAAAAAAATAAATTTTTTTTATTTAAAATTTTTTCTAGTGTTATTATTATTAAATATGAATCCCGCCTTTGAAAGAGTCCTTAGAGATATACACCGGATAAGGTTAGCACAAAAAGAGAATAAAGATAAAGATATAAAAACACCTTCAATAAAATCTATCAAGAAAAATGAATCAATTGAAAATTTTATGAAATTTCAATGGACTTGGACTATGTAACTATATAAAAACAAGATATATATATAATAATATACAAAATGAAAAAGTATAATAGCCGTCAGGAACTTTCAGAAGATATTGATTTTTTAAAGAAATCACTTTTAGATTTAGAAACTACATCAAGATATGTAGATGAATTATTCCATCAATGGAAGAATACATCACCTGATTCACCATGGTATGAGAATAGAGAACTAATGGATGAAAAAGAAAAAAATGCAGTAGAAACTTTGATAAAGATATCTGATGAAGGTATTAGTTCTCAATGGTGTGGAGAACATATCGTTTTTAGTGATCTATCATAATACCTAATTCTCTCTCATCTCTCATGTAAGGGAAAACATTTGTATATAAAATTTCTTCAGGATGTTCTTGTTCATCTGAATTCTTATTTTCATCCTCTTTAGAACCATTGTGGCTTTTTGTTAAATAACTTTTATTTTTTTTATCCTTATAAACTCTTTTCATAATTGAATAAAAACAACATGGAATTAATCTTTTGTTTTCACTTAATTTATTTATTTTATACCTTAATATAGGTAAAATCATTTTAGGACTACCATTCCTTCTATTTGGATTTATATCGCCAATTGTTTCTATAATATTTTTATAATGATAATATTTTTTAGATATATCACTGTATTCATTTGCTATATCTGTTAAGTTCGTGATGTTTTGTAAAATAGTTGATAATAATGTAAATGATAAAAATGTAATAGCAACATTTGTTTTATCACATACATCTGAAACGGGTATAATACCCCCATTACTAAAATCTTCATCTATAACTACATTATCACTTCCTTGTATTAAAAATATTGTTGTAGCTATTGATGAAGATATAATTGATGCGAAACCATAAAATTTATTCAAATACTTATATATTTGACTTGTTTTTTTATTGATAATGTAATTATAAGTTGCAAGTTTATGAATATCTATGAGGCTTTGATTATCACAACGCTCCCATTTAAGTCTATTCTGTGTGTCCATTTAAATATATATAGATAATTATCTCCCTGTAAAAACATCTATTATCCATGAAAATACATTGAATATATCCAGATAAAGTACGATTGGTGCTAGAAAGTATTGATTTGTTTTAATGTTAAACTTTCTATTATTTGAGGTTATCATGCTTTCAGTATCCCATAGTAAATATGTTGTGATTATTGATGAAGTAAGATATGCTGAAAGTGAATAGTCTACATAATTAAAAAATGTTAGAATTATAAATATTAAAAACTCTGTTGTAAAAGATATCTTTATTAAATTTGTATAGTTAAATCTATATAGTTTTTGATGAGTGTAAGTTATAACTGATAAATTAAATGAAAGTAGATATATGATGCAATATTCAAAGAAATATATATTTGATAAAGATGAAAGATATGTTAACAAATATGAAAAACATAATGTATAAATACATGTATATGGTTTTATATCATAATTAGAAATATCATTATAATTACAATACAACATAGCTGTAGATATTAACAAAACGTAAAACAATATAACAAATAATCCATCTGCAAATGATGTTTTTAAAAATAAGTCTATATATGCATTATTTTTTGTTGAAATAAAGAGACCTATTATACATAGTTTTGGTAGTAAATTTATATACATTTTGTTTAAAAATAATCTTTTAACTTCATTTGATGTATTTACATTAAAATAAGAATGATCTTGTTCTAATAGTGAAATTGAATCCATAATTACTTTTTTCTCATAATAATTTTTTAAATATTAATATATATATATATAATGGCAAGTATTACATCAACCTACCACACAAATCTTAGAAATGTTGGATTATATTCATCTATATCTATAGCTCTCTTATCATTTGTTGATAGAAAAGTTTTAGTAAATGATTTAGCTAACAAAACATTATTTGGTCTCGGATTAGTTTTTTTGATAGTTTCATTTATTCTATCTAAAGAACTAAAAAAAATATCTGAAGAAAATAAAGAAGAATTGAGTGATAAATTAGTAATGATATCTAAAATTATAAATTATACTTTAGTTGTCTTTTTATTCGCAGTTATATATTCCCTTTTAGATAGGATGGGTGTATTTTAAATCATTAACTCCTGCATTAGAACATCAATATTATTAATGTAAAAGTCCTTAT
>MDTA01011335.1_pt1 | contig 11034 bp, 5 predicted proteins | sample 811151 | NCBI WGS metagenome assembly MDTA01 (sample SAMN05326648, study PRJNA326480) | marine metagenome | isolation source: seawater | place: Indian Ocean: South | collected 2010 | reverse complement strand
TCTTGATCACCTTTTGTTTTTGGCTCTACAGCTATCTCAATTACTGGATCTGGGAATTCCATTGGTTCTAATAAAATTGGGTTTTGTGAGTCGCATAATGTATGACCGGTAATAGTGTATTTTAAGCCTGCTAACGCAACAATATCTCCAGCAGTCGCTGTTTTAATGTCTTCACGGCTATTAGCATGCATTAATAGCATTCTACCAATTCTCTCATTTTTGTCCTTTGATGAATTTAATATTGATGTTCCTGCATTTAATGTTCCAGAATATATTCTAATAAACGTTAAAGAACCTACAAATGGATCATTTGCAACTTTAAACGCTAGAGCTGAAAATTTCTCTTTTTCATCAAATTTCATATTAATTTTTTCATCAGAACCAACTTTGGTACCGTCGATTGATTTTAAATCACTTGGACTAGGTAAATAATCAATAACTGCGTCTAATAAAGGTTGAACACCTTTATTTTTAAAGGCCGAACCAGTAAAAACTGGCACAAAGTTAAAACTTAATGTTCCTTTTCTAATACAATTAATCAAATCTGTTTCAGAAGGTTCCTTTCCATCGAGGTAAGACTCCATTAGCTTTTCATCTTCTTCTACCGCTGTTTCAACTAAATTTTGTCTAAATTTATTTGCTTTTTCTTTTAAATCATCTGGTATGTCTACATATTCAAATTTTGCACCCAGATCCTCATTTTGCCAAACAACACCTTTCATTTTAACTAGATCTACTACACCTTTAAGATTGGCCTCGGATCCTATTGGTAGTTGAAGTGGAAGAGGTTTGCAACCAAGACGATCTTTGATCATATCTACACATCTATAAAAATCTGCTCCTGTTCTATCTAATTTGTTTACAAAACATATTCTAGGAACTTTATATTTATCTGCTTGTCTCCACACTGTTTCTGACTGAGGCTCGACACCAGCCACTCCATCAAATACAGCTACGGCTCCATCCAAGACTTTTAAAGATCTTTCTACTTCAATTGTAAAATCTACGTGCCCAGGTGTATCGATAATATTAATTCTGTGGTCTCTCCAAAAACATGTGGTTGCTGCAGACGTTATTGTAATACCTCTTTCTTGCTCCTGTTCCATCCAATCCATAGTTGCTGCCCCATCATGTACTTCACCAATTTTGTGACTTTTTCCAGTATAGTATAATATTCTCTCAGTTGTTGTAGTTTTACCTGCATCTATATGTGCCATGATACCAATATTTCTATATTTATCTAAAGAGTATTTAGCCATAATTGTTTACCACCTAAAGTGAGCAAAAGCTTTATTCGCTTCAGCCATTTTGTGAGTATCCTCTCTTTTTTTAATTGCAGAACCTTTGTTTTGAGATGCGTCCATAATTTCAGCATATAATTTTTCAGCCATAGTTTTATTTTTTCTTTTTCTTGTTGCTTCCATCAACCATCTTAATGCTAAAGCTTGTGCCCTTTTTGATTTTACTTCAACTGGAACTTGATATGTTGCCCCACCTACTCTTCTAGATCTACATTCTAAATTTGGTTTTACATTACTAATTGCGGAGTTAAATATCTTTAGTGGATCTTCATTATTTTTTGATTTAATTCTGTCTAAAGCATCATAAAGAATTTTTTCTGCAGTTGATCGTTTTCCATCATACATAATTGAGTTTATAAATTTAGAAACTACTTCCGAATGAAATTTTGGATCAGGATAAACTTTTCTAACTGGTGCTTTTCTTTTTCTAGACATAAAGTTATTTAGGTTTTTTAGCTCCGTAGAGAGATCTTCGCTGTTTTCTATTTGCTACGCCTTGAGTGTCTAAGTTTCCTCTTAAAATATGATATCTCACTCCAGGTAAATCTTTAACACGACCACCTCTAAGAAGAACAACTGAATGCTCCTGCAAATTATGTCCCTCACCTGGTATGTAAGCAGTTACTTCAAAACCATTGGACAATCTTACTCTTGCTACTTTTCTTAAGGCTGAATTTGGTTTTTTTGGAGTTGTTGTATAAACTTTTACACAAACACCCCTTTTTAACGGTTGTTTTTCTAAAGCAGGCACTTTGTTTCTTGCTACAGGTTTAACTCTGCTTTTCTTAATCAATTGATTAATTGTTGGCATAACTATATTTTGAAATAAAAGTAAGAAAGTCTTAGAAAATTTGGTTAGTGTTTAAGGTTATAATAGGCCTTACTTCTAACATTCAAAATTGCCGTAAACTAGCATTGAATTAATAAAAGTCAACAATTAATGGATTTTTAATAATATTTAAACTGCCTGTTCAGGCCCACTAGGAGCCGATTCTAGCTCTTGTTTTTTGATCTCCTCTAGTCGAGCCTTGTCTTGCTTTCTTGCTTCTTTGTCCCACTCAATTTTTGTCAATCCAGTGCCCGCTGGAACAAGTCTTCCTACTATAACGTTTTCTTTTAATCCCTCAAGACTATCTGTTTTACCCTTTATAGATGCATCAGTTAAAACTCTAGTAGTTTCTTGAAAGGATGCTGCAGAAATAAACGAATTAGTTTGTAAAGATGCCTTTGTTATTCCTAATAAAACTCTCTCAAAAGAGGCAGGTTTTTTGTTTACTAGTCTTAAACTATCATTAATTTTATTTATATCTAAAAGATCAATAACTTCTCCAGTTAAAAGCTCTGAGTCGCCAGGATCTTTCACTTCAACTCTTTTTAACATTTGTCTTACTATTGTTTCTATGTGCTTATCGTTTATAACTACACCTTGGAGTCTATAAACTTCTTGGACCTCTGTAACAAAATATTCAGTTAACTTTTCAACACCAAGTATTCTCAAAATATCATGCGGAGCAGGGCTGCCATCTAAAAGGTACTCGCCTTTTTTTATTTTTTCACCTTGATTAAAATTCACATGCTTACCTTTTGGAATTAAATAATTAGAGCTTTCGCCATTAGTAGAAACTATTGAAATCTTTTGTTTTCCTCTTACCTCTTTTCCAAATTGAATCACACCATCATTCTCAGCAATAATTGCGCTATCTTTTGGTCTTCTAGCTTCAAATAATTCTGCGACTCTTGGTAAGCCTCCAGTGATATCTTTAGTTTTTGATGTCTCTTTTGGCAACCTTGCCAATACATCTCCAGCTGAAATTTTTTGACCATCTTTTACAGATAAAATTGTATCAGGTACAAGGTAATATCTTGCTTCATTTCCATCTGCTTTTTTTATTATTTCTCCTTTTTCATTTCTTAGAGTAATTCTAGGTTTAAGCTCTGAATTTTTAGATAATGATTTCCAATCAGTAACAGATTTTGAAGATAATCCTGTGGCATCATCAAGCGTTTCAGTTAATGAACTACCCTCCATCAAATCCATGTAATTTGCTATTCCACTTGTTTCAGCGATGACAGGTAAAGTGTATGGATCCCATTCTGCTATTTTTTTGCCTTTATCTATTATTTCTCCGTCTTTAAAAAATAGTTTTGATCCATAGTTGACTTTATATATAGCTAATTGCCTACCATTCTCGTCTTCAATACTTAATTGAGTATTTCTACCCATCACAATTATATTTTTCTTGGAGTCTTCAATTAAATTTTTATTAATTATATTTAACTTGCCTTTGGTTTGTGAAATTATTTGTGATTCCTCTTTTATCTGGGCGGTACCACCAACGTGGAAAGTTCTCATTGTTAATTGAGTTCCTGGTTCACCAATAGATTGTGCAGCGATCATTCCAACTGCTTCTCCTACGCTAACTAATTTTCCCCTGGCTAAATCTCTTCCATAGCATACTTGACAAACACCCCTTGTAGACGCGCAAGTTATTACCGAATAAGCATTGACTGATTTTACTCCTGCAGCATCAATTTTTTCGCAGTCAAATTCGTCTATAAGTTTTCCCTTTTTGATTATTATTTCCCCTGTTACCGGATTCTTAATGTTCTCTGCTATAACTCGACCAAGTATTCTCTCTGATAAACTTACAAGAATATTACCACCTTCTATAATTTCAGATATATTAACAGATGATCTTAATTTTGGATCACACTCTGATTTAGTTATTTGCACATCTTGGGCTACATCACATAATCTTCTTGTTAGATAACCTGAATTAGCTGTTTTTAACGCGGTATCAGCAAGACCTTTTCTAGCTCCATGTGTAGAATTAAAATATTCTAAAACTGATAAACCTTCTTTAAAATTTGAAATAATTGGGGTTTCAATAATTTCACCTGAAGGCTTAGCTATTAAACCTCTCATTCCGGCCAATTGTTTCATTTGCGCTTGTGAACCTCTTGCACCAGAATCAGCCATCATATAAACTGAATTAGTCTCAATTCTATCATCATCATAAATCTTTTCAGCAGATGAGATTTCCTTCATCATTTCGTTAGCAACTGTATCGGTGCATTTAGACCAAACATCTACTACTTTATTATATTTTTCACCTCTTGTAATTAATCCGTCTGAATATTGTTTTTCATATTCTTCAATTTGTTTTTTAGTGCTATTAATTAAATTCTCTTTTGTTTTAGGAATTAGTAAATCGTCCTTACCAAAAGAAATACCAGCTTTAAAGGCATGTTTAAATCCAAGAGTTTTTATTCTGTCACAAAAAATAACAGTTTCTTTTTGTCCACAATATCTAAATATCGTATCAATTACCTCTGATACATTTTTTTTTGTTAAAAGTTTATTAATTAAGTTAAATTTGATATTATAATTTTTTGGTAGTAAGTTTGATAATAAAAATCTCCCTGCTGTACTAGTGTATTTTTCAATAATTTCGTTACCTTTTTCGTCAACTGTTTGAAAAATTGAGATGATTTTGGAATGTAAGCTTATTGATTTATTCTCTAAAGCTTGCTCTATTTCTTCTACACTTGAGAATATTCCTTTTGGTTTTTTATCTTCATCAACAGATTGCGATAGATAATAAATGCCTAAGACTATATCTTGGCTTGGCACAATAATAGGTTTTCCATTTGATGGGCTTAAAATGTTATTCGTAGACATCATCAAAACTCTAGCTTCTAGTTGAGCTTCTAAACTTAGGGGAATGTGTACCGCCATTTGATCTCCATCAAAATCTGCATTAAAAGCAGCACAAACAAGTGGATGTAATTCTATTGCGTTACCCTCTATCAATTTAGCTTCAAAAGCTTGCACTCCTAGTCTATGCAATGTTGGGGCTCTGTTTAAAAGAATTGGATGTTCCCTAATAATATGTTCTAAAGAATCCCAAACTTCACTTTTTTCCTTTTCAACGAGTCTTTTGGCTTGTTTAATAGTTGTCGCTAAGCCAAGTTTATCTAATCTAGCATATAAGAAAGGTTTAAATAGCTCCAAGGCCATTTTTTTTGGCAAACCACATTGATGCAATTTTAATTCTGGACCAACTACTATCACTGATCTTCCGGAATAATCGACTCTTTTACCTAAAAGATTTTGTCTAAATCTACCTTGTTTACCTTTTAACATCTCGGCTAGAGATTTTAAAGGTCGTTTTCCAGTACCAGTTATAACTCTGCCTCTTCTTCCATTGTCAAACAAAGCGTCAACGGATTCTTGTAACATTCTTTTTTCGTTTCTTACAATAATGTCTGGAGCTTTTAAATCTAATAGCCTTTTTAAACGATTATTTCTATTTATTACTCTTCTGTATAAATCATTTAAATCAGATGTAGCAAATCTTCCTCCATCTAGAGGAACCAATGGTCGTAATTCTGGTGGAATTACTGGGACAGAAGTTAGTATCATCCACTCAGGCTTGTTGCCAGATGATATGAAAGACTCGATTAATTTTAGTCTCTTTATGGTTCTTTCTTCAGTAACTTTTGATTTAATTTCTTTTAAAGACTCTCTTAATTTTTTTTGTTCTTTTTTAAGATCTAAGTTCAACAATATTTCTCTTACAGCTTCGGCTCCTATTCCGGCAGTAAAGGCATCTTCACCAAATTCCTCTTGAGCTTTTAGCAAAGCCTCTTCGGTTATTAGTTGACCTTTTTTCAGTGTTGTTAGTCCTGGCTCAATAATTATGAAACTTTCAAAATATAAAACTTTTTCAACCTCTTTGAGTTTCATGTCAATAGCAAGAGAAATTCTACTAGGAAGAGATTTTAAAAACCAAATATGAGCTACTGGACAAGCTAAATCAATGTGTCCCATTCTTTCTCTTCTAACGTTGGACTTTGTTACCTCAACACCACACTTCTCACAAATGATACCTCTAAATTTCATTCTTTTATATTTTCCGCACAAACATTCATAATCCTTAACTGGACCAAATATTCGTGAGCAGAACAAACCGTCTTTTTCAGGTCTAAAAGTACGATAATTAATTGTCTCAGGTTTCTTAATTTCTCCGTAAGACCATGATTTAATTTTTTCGGGGCTAGCTAACGTTATTTTTATACTATCAAAACTATTTTCTTGAGAAATATTTTGATTTTCAAAATTTTTAATTATATTTTTTTCCATATTAATTTAATTCTATATTCAGTCCTAGTGCTCTAATTTCTTTAATTAAAACGTTAAAAGACTCAGGAACACCAGACTCAAAATTGTTATTTCCTTTAACAATAGTTTCATAAACTTTTGTTCTACCTGCTACGTCATCAGATTTAACTGTTAAAATTTCTTGTAAAGTATAGGAAGCTCCATATGCTTCTAATGCCCATACCTCCATTTCACCAAATCTTTGACCACCTAATTGAGCTTTCCCTCCAAGCGGTTGTTGTGTAACCAAACTATATGGACCTGTTGATCTAGCGTGAATTTTGTCCTCTACTAAATGATTTAATTTTAGCATGTATATTATACCTACCGTAACTGGCCTATCAAATCTCTCCCCTGTCTGCCCATTCCATAAATGAGTCTGTCCAGAATTTGGTAATTTTGCTAAATCTAACATTGAAGTTATATCTTTGGTGCTTGCTCCGTCAAAAACAGGTGTCGCTATTGGCACGCCATTAGACAAATTTTGCACCAGTTCAGAAATTTCTTTATTTGAAAGTTTCGAAACTACCTGATCAAAATAATCATTTCCATAAATTTCTTTTAACTTATTTTTAATCTGATTTATTTCTTGATCTATATTTTTTAAATATTTTTTTATTTGATCGCCTAGTTCTGAACATGACCATCCTAAGTGTGTCTCTAAAATTTGCCCAACATTCATTCTGCTCGGAACTCCTAAAGGATTCAAAACAATATCTACAGGTTTACCGTTATTCATGTACGGCATGTCTTCAACAGGAACAATTTTACTCACAACACCTTTGTTGCCGTGCCTTCCTGCCATTTTGTCACCCGGCATGAGACGCCTTTTTACTGCAACAAAAACTTTAACTACTTTCATAACTGTTGGTAATAAATCATCACCTTGCTGTATTTTAGAAACTTTGTCCTCAAATCTTAATTTTATGTCTTCTGAAGCATTATCAAACTGATTTCGTAATTTATCTAAATCATTATTTATTTCTTGGTTTGAAAATGATAATTTCCATAGCTCCTTCAATGAAAGATTAATAAAATCATTTTGGTTTAACGTTGTTCCAGGTTTTAATTCCTTAAATTGTTTAGAAATACTTTTACCGTTTAATAAATCTATAGCTCTTTGCTTTATATTTCTATTTAAAATTTCTTCCTCAACTTTTTTATCTTCTTGAACTAACTCAATTTCTGCACGTTCTATAGCTATTGATCTTTCATCTTTTTCTATTCCATGCCTATTAAAAACTCTAACGTCAATCACCACTCCAGTGCTTCCGGATGGTAATTTTAAAGATGAATCTCTTACGTCAGTAGCTTTCTCACCAAATATTGAACGTAACAATTTTTCTTCTGGACTAGAAGACGTCTCGCTTTTAGGTGTAACTTTTCCTACTAGTATATCTCCTGGTTTTACTTCAGCACCTACATATACTATGCCTGACTCATCAAGATTTCGAAGGCTTTCCTCGCTAACATTAGGGATATCTCTTGTTATTTCTTCAGCACCTAATTTAGTATCTCTCGCCATTGACTCATATTCTTCTATATGAACAGAAGTAAAAACATCATCAGTTACACATCTTTCAGAGATTAAAATAGAGTCCTCAAAGTTGTAACCTTGCCATGGCATGAAAGCCACTGTAACATTTTTACCAAGAGCTAGTTCGCCTAATTTAGTAGCTGGACCATCGGCGATAATATCCCCCTTTTTAATTTTATCTCCAACTTTCACTAAGGGTTTTTGGTTAATACATGTGTTTTGATTTGATCTTTGAAACTTTGATAAATTATATATATCCACAGCTGATTGAGACAAATCTGTTACCTCTGTAGCTTTTACAACAATTCGTTTTCCGTCAATTTTATCGACTACACCATTTCTTTTTGCAACTATAGTTACTCCAGAGTCCAACGCTACATCAGACTCAATTCCTGTACCAACTAATGGGGACTCTGGTTTTAATAAAGGAACAGCTTGCCTCATCATATTTGAACCCATCAATGCTCTATTTGCATCATCATTTTCTAGAAAAGGTATCAGCGCAGCTGCAACTGAGACTAGTTGTTTAGGTGATACATCTATGAAATCTATATTGTCCCTGTTCGATAATTCAAAATTTAAATTTTTTCTACATGCAACTAATTCTTCGGTAAATGATCCATCTTTGTTCAGTTTTGAATTAGCTTGAGCTATTGTAAATTTTTCTTCCTCTATCGCTGATAAATATTTAATTTCTGAGGTTACTTTGCCACCTGTAACTTTTTTGTAAGGACTTTCAATATAACCAAATTTGTTTACTCTGCAATAAGTTGCTAAACTATTAATCAATCCAATATTTGGTCCTTCCGGTGTTTCTATTGGGCAGATTCTTCCATAATGAGTTGGGTGAACATCCCTGACTTCAAATCCAGCTCTCTCTCTGGTAAGTCCCCCTGGGCCTAAAGCAGAAACTCTACGTTTGTGCGTTATTTCAGATAAAGGGTTAGTTTGGTCCATAAACTGAGATAATTGAGAAGTTGCAAAAAAATCTTTTAATGATGTCGTTATAGGTTTTGCGTTAATTAAGTCTTGAGGCATAGCTGACTCTATCTCAAGGAAAGTAGACATTTTTTCTTTTACAGTTCTTTCCATTCTTAAAAGACCAATTCTAAATTGATTTTCTACTAATTCACCAACAGATCTTACTCTTCTGTTACCTAAATGATCTATGTCATCTACCTCACCTTTACCGTCTCTAAGGTCTAACATAAACTTAATTATGGAAACGATGTCCGTTACATCTAAAATTGTTTTCTTTGAATTAGCACTTAAGTTCAGTTTTGAATTCAATTTAACTCTTCCAACTTCAGATAAATCATATCTTTCCTTTTTAAAGTATAGGTTATTAAAAATTTCTTGAGCAATTTCTAATGAAGGTGCTTCCCCGGGTCTTAAAACTTTATAGATGTCGTTTAGAGCATCAGATTTATTATTGTTTTTATCAATTTTTAATGTCTCTAAAATATAAGGACCTTTATTTATTGGGTCTATGTTAACAATATTTAAAACTTTTTCCTCTTGATTGATTAATTTTTGTAACTGTTCTTCAGTTAAATCAAAACCAGCTCCAACTAAAATTTCACCGTTTTTATCCTTTATATCTTTACCTAAATATTTTCCTACAATTTCTTCATTAGATATTGAGAGTGATTTTAAACCTTTTTCTTTAAGTTTTTTCGCAATTACTATATTTAGTTTTTCTCCTTTTGATAAAACCTTCTTATCATTTGAAGCATCAATAAGATCGTAAGATAATTTAATTGGCCTTTTGTAGTTTTCTGGGTCGAATTCAACTGTCCAGTTTTTTTTTTCGTTATTATATTTATATTGGTTTGTAGAATAAAAAGTCTCAATTATTTTTTCTTTATTGTATCCTAAAGCAAATAAAATAGTTGAAATTGGTAATTTTTTTTTTCGATCAATTCTAAAATAAAGGATGTCTTTAGGATCAAATTCAAAATCTAACCAGGATCCTCTACCGGGAATAATCCTACAATTGAATAATAATTTACCGCTAGCATGTGTTTTTCCTTTGTCATGATCAAAAAAAACACCTGGACTCCTATGCATTTGATTAACAACAACTCTTTCTACTCCGTTTGTTATGAAAGTTGCGCTAGGAGTCATTAAAGGTAAGTCGCCAATAAAAACTTCTTGCTCTTTTGCTGAAAGAATTTGTTTAGTATTATTTTCAACGTCAATTTCATATACGACTAATCTTAAAATTGCTTTTAGAGCTGCTGAGTAAGATAAACTTCTTTGTTTACATTCGATAACATCAAATTTTGGTTTTTCTAATTTATACGAAATATATTCAAGAGTAGATTTATCATTTCCATCTTCAATTGGAAAAATACTTTTGAAAACTTTATCTATACCTTTGGAAAGCTCCGCTAATTGTTCGTTTACAGATTTTGAATTTAAAAATTCATTATAAGAATTTTTTTGAACTTCTATTAAGTTAGGAATTGATAAACCTTCAATAAGTTTTCCAAAATTCTTCCTAATATGTTTCTTTTGAGTAAAAGATAATTGCATCAAATAAAAAAATTCTATTGTAAGTTTAACCTTACAATAAAACCTTAACTTAAATTTTGTTTACTTTAATTCTACCTTAGCTCCAGCTGCCTCAAGTTTTTTCTTAAATTCTTCAGCATCTTTCTTAGCTACTCCACCTTTGATTTCTTTAGGAGCGGCTTCTACTAAATCTTTAGCTTCTTTTAAACCTAAGCCAGTTATTGCTCTAACTTCTTTAATAACATTAATTTTTTTATCTCCTGCTGCTGCTAGAAAAAGAGAAAACTCTGATTTTTCTTCACCTGCTGGTGCTGCTGCCCCTCCTGCTGGTGCTGCTGCGACTGGTGCTGCTGCAGTTACTCCCCACTTCTCTTCAAGTTGCTTTGAAAGCTCTGCTGCTTCTACAACTGTCAGTGTGGAAAGTTCATCTATAATTTTATTTAAATCTGCCATTTTGATCCTATGAATTATTTTTTTAAACTCTTTGCGCGCGCTAAATTAGCAATTTTTGAGCC
>MDTA01179086.1_pt1 | contig 11035 bp, 10 predicted proteins | sample 811151 | NCBI WGS metagenome assembly MDTA01 (sample SAMN05326648, study PRJNA326480) | marine metagenome | isolation source: seawater | place: Indian Ocean: South | collected 2010 | reverse complement strand
TTGATCAAATCACTTCAGCTTTAAAGAATAATCCTGATGAAATAGCATGTTTAATTATTGAACCTATTCAAGGAGAAGGTGGTGATAACCATTTTCGTCCAGAATTTTTCAAACAGCTACGTCAACTTGCAAATGAAAATGAGTTTCTATTAATATACGATGAAGTACAAACTGGTGTTGGCGTTACGGGGAACATGTGGGCTCATCAGCAGTTTCCAGATGAATGTCGTCCTGATATAATTAGTTTCGGTAAAAAAATGCAGATATGTGGAATATTTTGCGGAGACCGTGTAGATGAAGTTGAAAACAATGTATTTCATGAATCAAGTCGATTGAATTCTACTTGGGGTGGAAATATTGCAGATATGGTACGGATTACTATATATCTTGAAATAATTGCGAATGAAAAACTCGTACATAATGCATCTGAAAATGGTAAATATTTGTTACAAAAACTTGAGGGAATTCAAAATGATTATAGTGGTGTAGTAAGTAATTCTCGAGGTAGTGGATTGTTTGCTGCATTTGATTTACCAGATACATCAAAAAGAGATTCGTTGGCTAATCTTATTATTTCAGAAGGTGCTCTTATACTTGGTTCAGGGAAAAAATCTATTCGTTTTCGTCCACATTTAAATATTTCTAGGGAAGAAATAGATCTTGCTGATCAGATTATCAGGAGAGCTATTGCTCGATTGTGATATCTCATTCTTACGGTACTCTTTATATTGTATCAACCCCTATAGGTAACTTAAAAGATATAACGTATCGAGCTGTTGAAATATTATCTTCAGTTGATCTGATTGCCGCTGAAGATACAAGACACTCAAATAAATTATTAAAGCATTATAATATTGCTACTCCATCTATTAGTTTTTTTGAGCATAATCGTTCTGCTAGAATTCCTCAAATAATTACGAATTTAATGAAGGGTAATCATGTAGCTGTAATCAGCGATGCTGGTACTCCTGGAATCAGTGACCCAGCGTATAAATTAATTCGTAAAGCAATCGAAGAAGAAATAACCGTAGAATCTATTCCAGGTCCAACTGCATTAATCGCAGGAATCGTATCATCAGGCTTGCCCACTGATCGAATTCTTTTTGAAGGATTTCTTCCTCCGAAGAAAGGGAGAAAAAAAAGGTTGTTAAATCTTATTGATCAAGATGCAACTATCATATTTTATGAAAGCCCTCATCGATTAATTAAAACATTAAAAGAAATTAATGAAGTGTTGGGTGATCGACCGGCAGTTGTTGCAAGAGAATTAACAAAAATGAATGAAGAAATTATTCGTGGAACAGTTTCATATATATTGTCGTATTTTAATAATAAGAAACCACGTGGTGAATTTGTTATAATGATAGGAAAAAACAATGACAATGTCTTTTTCAAATAACGCTAAGTTTATAACCTTTGAAGGAATTGATGGTTGCGGTAAATCCACGCAAGCAAGAATGTTATTAGATAGCTTAAATAACACTTATTCTATTGATAGTATTCTTGTTCGAGAACCTGGAGGCACATCTATATCAGAATCGATTCGAGAAATTTTATTGCACAGTAATAAAGGAGATCTTGGTGATCGTTCGGAGTCCTTACTTATGACTGCAAGTAGAGCGCAGTTAACACAGGATGTTATTATTCCTAATTTAGAATTAGGTAAGTTTGTAATTGCAGATCGTTATAGCGATTCCACTTTGGCTTATCAGGGAGGTGGCCGAGGGATTGATATTGATTGGTTAATTGATCTGAATAATTATGCTACCTTTGCATTAGTTCCTGATATTACATTTTTAATAGATATTCGACCTGAAGAGGCAATACGTAGATTGGGGTTGGATCAAAGTACGGACAGAATTGAAGATGAAGGTATTAAATTCCAAACTCGTGTACGTAAGATGTATCATGATCTTGCAGATAAATTTCAAGATCGTTATGTATTAATAGATGGTCACAATTCAATAGATGAAATACAAGAAAAATTGATGAATGAAATAAAAAGAAGAGGTTTGTTATCGTGAAGTTAAATAGAAGATTTTCTAAACGTTATTCTGCAATTTTTATTTCCTTATTTTTTGTAAGTATTTTTTCATTTGCATTTACTAAATCTGACGTATATCGAGAGCTTGCTCGTTCCCAGCGTTTAATTAATGAGGTTTATAAATCATTAATTACTAGATATGCAGATCGTCTTGATACGGAAAAATTTACAAAAATTGTTATTAATAATATTCTTGATGATTTAGATCCATATACGGTCTATATGGAAGAAGATGAAAAAGAATCATTAGACTTATTAACAAAAGGAAAATATGGTGGCGTAGGAATAAATCTAGGTGTTCGTGAAAAAAAATTAACAGTTATTTCTCCAATGGATAATTCACCTGCAAAAAGAAAAGGAATTATTGCAGGGGATATTATTGTAAAAATTGACGGTTTATTAACAAAAGAAATGTCATTAGATGATGCTGCGAAACAAATTCGCGGACCAAAGGGAACTGATGTTATTTTATCTATTAAACGTTTTGGAGATGAAAAATTAATTGATTTTACATTAACTAGAGACTATATCACTGTAAAAGATGTTGCATACACTGGGATGCTGAATGATGAAACTGGTTATATACGCTTGACGAGATTTTCAAAAAATTCTGGACCTGAGATGCGTTCTGCAATTAAAAATCTTCAAACAGAAAATGCTTCACGGATTATTATTGATTTACGAGACAATCCTGGTGGTTTACTGCAATCAGCTATTGAAATATTAGATATGATCACTCCTAAGGGAAGTACGCTATTATCTACAAAGGGCAGATTACCAGAATCCAACAAGAATTATATATCACGGAAAGAACCAATGCTTGATGAGGATATAAAAATTGCAATTCTCATAAATGAAGGTAGTGCCTCTGCAAGTGAAATAATTGCTGGAGCGGTACAGGACTTAGATAGAGGTGTAGTTGTTGGCACTCGATCATTTGGCAAAGGCCTTGTTCAATCTGTATATGGTTTGGATGGTAGTGGGAAAAGAAATTTAAAAGTAACAACAGCAAAATATTATATCCCAAGTGGTAGATTAATTCAAAAACCTGGTTATATAGATGATGAAGTAATTGTAAACGACGGTAAAGAAGATAGTTTGTTTTATACCATTGGTGGGAGAAAAGTAAAAGGCGGTGGTGGAATTTCACCAGATTACGAAGTAGAAATGCCTAAGGCTACTCCTTTAGTGTTGGAATGTTGGAGAAAAGGTCTGTTTTTTAATTTTGCTCAAGAGCGCCAGCATCGTTATGATTCTTATGAAGATGCATTGGCTGACGTCACGATTTTAGATGATTTCAAATCGTATATTGATACTCAAGATGTGGATGTAAATACAGAAGGTGAAAAAGATCTTGAAAAAGCAAGAGAGAAAATACTTTCATTAGATAGTACAAATATAGATCTAACGCATGCTTTTGATTTTTTAGAAACGTTTATTATTGATCATGAGGCAATATTATTTGATGAGGAAGTTGACCTTTTAAAGCGGAGATTATTTTTAGAGTTAATTGGCATTATGGAAGGTTCAGAGTATCGGGTGAAAGAATCAATAAAAGATGATCCAGTGGTAATGAAAGCAAAAGAAATTTTGCAAGATCCAATTGCCTATACAAGCTCATTTATTCCTGATCAAGAAACAGAAACTGTTAGTAATTGATATTGTACTATTTTTTAACCAAGTTTTTTTGTTAAAAATAGTTGTTGCAAAATTGAGTTTTCTCGAGGAATTTCAGCTCCACTTGGGGCGATTAGCTCAGGTGGTTAGAGTGCTTGCTTGACATGCAAGAGGTCACTGGTTCAAGTCCAGTATCGCCCACAGAATTATATAGGAATATATTATACGAATAAAATTAAATACTGACTTCGGCTTATATGCAAAGAATCATCCGATGATGATCGCCGATAACGTTTCTGAATTTGTAACGGACATTATAATATAAATTGTATTAACAATTCATGATATTATGAGTCAAATTACCGTTACATTACCGGATAAGAGTACGCGCACATATGACCCTGGCGTTACTCCTCACGAAATAGCAGAAAGTATTGGCGCACGTCTTGCTGATGATGCTCTTGCTGCGCAGGTTAATAGCAAATTAGTTGATCTTAACGTTCCTATTAATACGGATGCAGATGTTGCAATTTTGACTGGAGATAGCCCCGATGGACATGCAGTTCTATTGCATAGTTGCGCTCATTTGATGGCGCAAGCTGTAAAATCTTTCTGGCCAAAAGCAAAACTCACCATTGGGCCGGCTATTGAAAATCGATTTTATTATGATTTTGACGTTGATTTTACGTTTTCTGAAGCGGATTTAGAAAAAATTGAGAAAAAGATGCATGAGATTTCGAAAGAAGATTATCCTTGTATTCGGACAGATTTGTCGCGAGATGAAGCAGTTAAGATTTTTAAAGATATGGATGAGGATTATAAACTAGAGATTATTGAAAGTATTGATTCTGATGAACAATTATCATCGTACTCTCAAGGTGATTTTGTTGATTTATGCCGTGGTCCACACATACCTTCAATTGGAAAACTAAAGTATTTTAAATTATTAAATATTTCAGGAGCGTATTGGCGCGGAGATGAAAACAATAAAATGTTGCAGCGTATATACGGTACTGTTTTTACATCTAAGAAAAAGTTAAACAAATACTTGAACTTCCTTGAAGAAGCGAAGAAACGTGATCACCGAAAGCTTGGAAAAGAACTTTCTTTATATACCTTTGATGAAGAAGTTGGTCCTGGGTTGCCATTATGGTTGCCTAATGGTGCAGTTATTATGGATGAATTAGAAAATCTTGCGAAAGAAACGGAACGTGCTGCAGGTTTTGATCGAGTGCGTACTCCGCATTTAACAAAGGGGTCTCTTTATGAAAAATCGGGTCATCTTGATCACTATCAGGATGCAATGTACCCAAGCATGGATGTAGATGGTACTGAATACTATGTGAAGCCTATGAATTGTCCGCATCACCATAAAATTTATGATTCTCAGCCCAAAAGTTATCGAGATTTACCAGTGAGATTTTCTGAGTATGGAACTTGCTATCGGTATGAAAAGTCTGGCCAGTTGTTTGGCTTAATGCGTGTAAGAAGTATGCAGATGAATGATGCTCATATTTATTGCACGTCGGAACAGTTCAAGGAAGAATTTCTTGCTGTTTGCAATATGTATCTTCATTATTTTGAAATTTTTGGAATTGATAAATATCAAATGCGGTTAAGCTTGCATGATCCAGCTGGATTAGGCAAAAAATATATTAACGAACCAACTTTATGGAAGAAGACAGAGGAAGAAGTTCGAGAAGCTCTAATTGAAGGGAATATAGATCATGTGGAAATTTCTGGTGAAGCTGCTTTTTATGGACCGAAAATTGATGTTCAGGTGTGGAGTGCGATTGGAAAAGAATTTACTCTTGCGACCAATCAAGTAGATTTTGCAATACCTAAACGGTTTGGTTTGACATATACCGATGAACAAGGAAAGGATCAAACTCCATTATGTATTCATCGCGCCCCATTAAGTACACATGAACGTTTTATTGGGTTTTTGATAGAACACTATGGTGGAGATTTTCCTTTATGGCTTGCTCCAGTGCAAGTAGCTGTATTACCAATATCTGATAAAGTAATTGATTATGCAAAAATGGTAGAAGAGAAATTACATGATGCTGGTATTCGTGTATACTTGAATGCGCAGGCAGAAAAAATGGGTGCTAAAATTCGTCAAGCAGAAGTTCAGCGAATAAATGTGATGCTTGTTGTTGGAGAAAAAGAAGCAAAAAACAATGAGGTTTCTGTCCGAAGACGTTTTCAAGGTGATTTAGGTGTGCAGTCTTTAGATGCAATCATAAAAGAATTAAACAATGAAATAATAACTAGGAGGAATACTTATCGCACTAATTGATAAAGCAAAAATAAATGAAAGAATCGATGCTACAGAAGTTCGATTAATATCAGAAGATGGGGAACAATTGGGAATTGTTTCAATCGAAGATGCAATGAAAAGAGCAGATGATGTTGGTCTGGACTTAATGGAGGTATCACCAAATACAGATCCCCCTGTATGTAGAATCGTGAATTTTGGAAAACTCAAATATGAGAAAAAGAAAAAAATTCAAACAAGTAGAAAAAAACAACATGTTATAAAAGTAAAAGAAATACGATTACGACCAAAGATAGGTGACCATGATTTTGATACAAAGGTCAATAATATGGGCCGAAAATTTTTAAAAGAAGGTTTCAAGCTAAAGGTAACTATCATGTTTCGAGGTCGAGAAATAAGTCGACTTGATTTAGGGGAAGATCTATTAAATCGAGTAGCAGATGCGTTAGAGGATATTGCCGAACCGGAAGGAAAAACAGATCTAGAAGGAAGACGTATTTCTGTATATTTCAATGCGATATAGGAGAAAAATCTTATGCCAAAAATGAAAACAAGAAGGGCCGCTGCAAAGCGATTTAAAGTCACTGGAAGTGGTCGAATTAAACGTAACAAAGCAAACCATAGCCATATGCTCATCCGGCGCTCAAATAGTGCTAAACGAAAAATGCGTAAAGCAGGACTTGTTGATAGTACAGAAGAAAAAAGAGTACGCCGTATGTTGGGCTCATAAAGGAGATGAATTATGCCTAGAGCGAATAGTTCAGTACCTAGACATAGACGACATCGTAAGATCATTAAGCAGGCCAAAGGCTACTATGGTGCCCGGAGCCGCACTTTCAAATCAGCAAAAGATGCTGTTTGGAAGGCTGGAACCTATGCTTATCGGGATCGACGGCAGAGAAAGCGTGTATTTCGAAGATTGTGGATCGCACGTATTAATGCCGCAGCACGATTAAATGGAATGTCATATTCCGCTTTTATCGGCGGATTAAAAAGCAATGGTATAGAGTTGGATAGAAAAATCTTAGCAGATTTAGCTGTACACAACCCAGATGCCTTTGCTGAATTGGTTGCCAACGTAAACAAGTGACCAATTCATTAAAAGAAACTATCGAGGCAGTCCGAAAATCATTTCAGACTGCTCTCGATTCGTTTCCAACAGATCAACGCGAGATTGAATCCTTAAAAAGTGCCTATTTTGGTCGTAAAGGTGAGTTGGCAAAATTATATGCTCAAATGGGATCCATTGCACCGGAAGATCGACCTAAAGCAGGTAAGGCTATCAATTCCTTAAAGGAAGAATGTACTCGTTTATTTGAAATTCAGGAAAAACAGTATATTACTAAGGATTCTTCAAATGGAGATGCTTTAGATTATACATTGCCTGGTGAAAACCAGCGTTTGGGATCTAGACATCCAATATCAAAAACCCTACAAGAAATTAAAGATATTTTTACTTCTGTTGGGTTTCATATAGCCTATGGTCCAGAAATTGATGACGATTATCACAATTTTACTGCATTAAATTTTCCACAACATCATCCGGCCAGAGATATGCAGGATACTTTCTTTGTGCAAAAGGATGTGGTATTGCGTACACATACTTCCAATGTGCAAATACATTTAATGGAAAACAGTGAACCTCCTTTACGATATATTGTTCCTGGTAGGGTTTATCGTAATGAAGCAATCAGTTTTAAAAGTTATTGTTTGTTTCACCAAGTGGAGGCTTTAGTGGTGGATAAGAACATTTCATTTGGTGATTTGAAAGGCACATTGGAATATTTTGTGAAACGTGTTTTTGGAAACAAAGTTACGATGCGTTTCCGTCCAAGCTTTTTTCCGTTCACTGAACCAAGTGCAGAAGTGGATATATGGGATGAAAAAAGGGGGCAATGGTTAGAGATTCTTGGTTGTGGTATGGTAGACCCAGCTGTATTCGAAAATGTCGGCTATGATCCAAAAGTGTGGCATGGATATGCATTTGGCTTAGGAATTGAACGGATTGCAATGCTAAAGTATGGTATTAGTGATATTCGTTTATTTTTTCAAAATGATAAACGGTTTTTGGATCAATTCTAATGCGTATTTCTATTGAATGGTTAAAAGAATTTGTTGATGTTAAGGAGAGTCCAGGTTCTCTTGCAGATATGTTGTCTATGCTTGGTTTTGAATCAGAAGTGGTGCATGATTTTTCCTTATTATCTAAAATAGTCATAGGGAAAGTAGTTACAGCAAAAAAGCATCCCAATGCTGATCGATTAAAGCTTTGTACCGTAAACGATGGGACAGATACGTTAAATGTTGTTTGTGGTGCACCAAATGTGGATGCGGGACAAACGATTGCATTCGCCCAAGTTGGTGCGGTTTTACCTGGTGATTTTGTTATATCTAAAGCAAAAATTCGTGGAGAAGAAAGTCGAGGAATGATATGCTCCGAACGTGAATTGGGTATATCCGATGAGCACGATGGAATTATGGTTCTCCCGAATACTCTGAAAGTTGGTAGACCAATTCAGCCTCATTTGGATAAAATGTATTCTTCGTTAGAGTTAGACTTAACTCCAAATCGTCCGGATGGATTTTCTCATTATGGTATTGCACGAGAAGTTGCCCTAAAAACGAAAAGAAAACTTAAAAATATTCCTGTAAAAATATCCAATGCGAAAAGCAAAGATATTCATAAGATAGCTAAAGTAACCATTGAAGATGCAGCCGATTGTCCACGATATATGGGAGCAGTATTGCATAATGTTACAGTTGGTCCTTCACCAGAATGGATGGTAGAGCGGCTAAAAGCTGCAGGACAACGCAGTATTAATAATCTTGTTGATATATCGAATTATGTGTTATTAGAAATGGGGCATCCAACTCATATTTTTGATTATGATAAAATTCCTTCCAACAACATATCTGTTCGAAGAGTGAAGAATGATAAAACAATCACTACATTGGATGAAGAAAAGAGAAAATTATCCAAACAACAATTGTTGATTACAGATGGTAAGAAACCAATTGCTCTTGCTGGAATTATGGGTGGATTGGAATCAGCGGTACAGGACAATACAACAACTGTATTTGTAGAAAGTGCGTATTTTGATCCAGTAGCAATACGAAAGGGATCTAAAGAATTGGGTTTACTTACGGAAGCATCTAGAAGATTTGAACGAGGTGCAGATATACATGCAGCGGAAACAGCATTATGGAGAGTAATTAATTTAGTGCAAGAAATTGCAGGAGGTGAATTAGTTCCAGGAATCATTGATGAATATCCAGGGAAATTCAAGTCAAAAAATATATCCATGAGAAGAAGTGAATTGGATTTATTTGCTGGTTGCAAAATAACAGATAAAGAAGTAAAAATGATTCTTGATGGTTTAAATATCAAGCATGAAAAGAAAAAAGATTTTTGGAAATGTACGCCTCCTAGTTTTCGTCCAGATTTAGAAAGGGAAGCAGACGTAATCGAAGAAATTATTCGTGTGTATGGATATGATAATATTCCTTCTGCTATGAATTATTCATCTTCTTACTTATTAGAACGCCCGGATCCAGAACAGTCATTAGAGGATTTGCGGAATTTATTTTACGCCTTTGGGTATCAAGAATGTCAATCCAATACGTTGCAAAGCAAGCATTGGACTACGATTCATGGAAAAAAATCGATCGCCATGATGAATCCGCTAACAGAGCATATGACGCATATGCGAACAGATTTATTACCTGGTTTATTAGAAGCACTGGATTTTAATATTAAAAATGGTTCTTCTGATTTGTATTTATTTGAACTCGGAAATATTTTTTTACAGGAAAAGAAAGGATTTGCTGGAATGAAAGAGATTCCTATGGTTTGCGGAATCATGCATGGGAATCGAGTATCCCTTTCTGCTCATGATCAGGCAAAGCCTGTAACGGTATTTAGCGTTATGGGTCATATAGATAGATTATGCAATGTTCTTGGTGTTAATGCACCCACGTATGATCCATTAGAAATGAAAGGGTATCAAAAAGCATTTACAGTTTGCATGGGAAAAGAGGAAATAGGTGTTTTAGGAACGGTAGATCCAGATTTTATACAAAATCTAGGATTGGAAATTGATAATCCAGTCCATTGTTTTAATTTAGAAGTAAATAAGTTAGTTCCGCTAATGCAACATGAACAAAAATTTTCACAAATTAATGTGTATCCTGTTATGGAACGTGATGTTGATTTTGTATTCCCTGAAGAAGTTGAAACAGGGAAGGTGTCTCAGAAAATTTTACAACAGAACTACCCTAATTTAAATGATGTGTTTCCTATTGATATTTTTCGCCACAAGAGTGTAGGAGAAAATCAAAAGAGTGTTACCTTTCATTTTCGGTTTCAACACCCCGATAAAACGCTTGAAGATAAAGAGGTAAGTTCCGTAATAAATAAAATTAAGCGTCTTGTTTTATCTGAATTTGACGCTAAATTACGATCATCTAATTGATGTTTTGAGGAGGAGATTATGGATGACAATGACAGTTTTGTACGCGTAACAATTTTTGGCCAGGATTATACGGTCAAAGCACCTGCTGATTCGACGTACATACAATCGATTGCAAGTTTTGTGGATGAAAAAATGCGTGAAGTTCAGCAAGGCTTATCTGATCCGCAGTCCACAACTCGTATTGCCATGTTAGCTGCTATGAATATTGCAGATGAATATTTTACCATGCGCAATGATAAAGATAAATTTTCTTCAGAGATTGAGGGTAAAGTACAATCAATCATTGAAGTGATTGACGAAGAGCTGAATTAATACCATTTACTTGCATGGCTGAAACCAATATATTATCAGGAAAAGTGGTTTCAGATGCAGTCTATACGGCATTAGAGCGCCGTATTACAGCTCTTTCAACGAATCATTCTGCTGTACCTGGTCTTGCAGCAGTAATTGTTGGTGATGATCCTGCTTCTCAGGTGTACGTGCGAAACAAAACACGCCGATTTCGTAAGATGAACCTGCATTCGGAAACGATTCGTTTACCGGAAAATACCTCTCAACAAGAACTATTATCTACGATACGTACTCTAAATAATGACCCTGTATTCCATGGAATTCTAGTCC
>MDTA01010237.1_pt1 | contig 11035 bp, 7 predicted proteins | sample 811151 | NCBI WGS metagenome assembly MDTA01 (sample SAMN05326648, study PRJNA326480) | marine metagenome | isolation source: seawater | place: Indian Ocean: South | collected 2010 | reverse complement strand
GCTTTAAGTTCATCGTCAATGTCACAAATTTCTAGGGGAATCTCGGCCTCAATACATATCATGAGTTCAATCTAACAGTAAGTAAGAATTGTTAACTTCAAACCTTTCTAAAGATTGGTTTTAGACCCTCTAGCACCCACATACATGTAACAAACAGTTAGCGCGTCATTCCGAACCGTCTACCCATCGCCTTCGGAGGCGGAGCCTGAGCACGCAACTGAATATGATACTCAACTGGCTTTGAGTCACTTCCATTCTGAATGTTGCTGTATCAAAACCTTTTTCACCAAATTCACAACCTGTTGACTACCAAAGCAAATAGCTGCATAGAATTATACATAGGAGATGTAATTGAAACTTGCTGATGGGTAAGTCCTACCGCTAGTGAGGGGTTACGGAAGGGGTAAATTAAATGTTTCGTAGCCAGACGAGCGAAACTGATCGCAAGTCATCTTGGCCTGACCCCGCTGAGGGATTTAGAACTGATATCGAAGGACTCCGCGGTTTATCCGTTCTCCTTGTTGTACTTTTCCATATAGAAATTAATGCATTCTCTGGTGGATACATAGGAGTTGATGTTTTCTTTGTCATCTCGGGATATCTATTAACATCACTGTTCTTTGGGGAAATAAAAGAGAAAAATCAAGTGAATGTGTCTGCTTTCTTTTCCAGAAGAGTCCGTCGTCTTCTACCCGCTTCAGTCACAACCATCTTGGCAACCATTCTATTAGCTTGGATTTTGCTATCACCCTTTGGGTTAGAGGCAGTAATAAAGGATGCTTTCGGGGCGTCGACATACTCTATGAACTTCCTTTTGCTGCAACAATCGACGGATTATTTGAATGCACAATCTAGTCCTTCTGTGTTTCAACACTATTGGTCGTTAGCTGTTGAGGAACAGTTTTATTTCTTATGGCCATTTGTATTTGCTGGTATTGCAAAGTTGAAGATTCCTAGAGAAAAGTGCGCATATCCAATGATCATGATCGTTGCTGTCTCCCTTTGGCTATCAATCTATATCAGCGAGAGTAACGAATCATTAGCTTTCTTTATGCTGCCAACTCGGGCTTGGGAAATGGCTTTTGGCGCTCTGCTGGCATGCTATCGGAGCAAAATCCTCCAATTGGGGCAAAGATTCATAGAAATATTAGCCATAGCGGGTTTATCAGCGATTCTTTTCCCTACTTTTATTTATGATGACTTCACTCTCTACCCAAGTTGGAGAGCAATATTTCCTGTGTTAGGGACCGGCTTCATTATTGCATCCGCCGGTTCTTCACTAAGTAACTGGTTAAGTTCCCCATCTCTTATCTTCCTAGGCAAATACTCATATGGTTGGTACCTCTGGCACTGGCCCTTTATCTGTTTAGCAAATACGTATTTTGATGAGAACAATCGGATCGTCGTTAACGCAATCGCTGCTCTAATCTCACTCCCCATAGCAATACTTTCGCATAGAACAATAGAAACACCCGTTCGGAAACTCAACCTCTTCGTTCACAAACCTTCAAAAGGAGTCATATTTGGCATACTCCTGACCCTTGTGTCTGTAGTTTTGGTATTCACGGCATTTGTATTAAGGCCAAAGGAAAGCATCCAACTTTCTTCTGAGCAGAACCAAATTCCGATTACGATCATTCAAAGAGATGAGATAGTAACCGATACGGAAACTTCAAAAGATTCACCGGAAAAGACTGAAACCAACGATCAAACCAATAACGAACCGGAGTTTAATGAAGATGCTTCTGTCGAGACGATAATCATTGACGAAGGTGTGCGAAATCATTATCAACTCCTTGAAGCAGGTTCAAAACTTCAATACCTTCCAGATTCAGTGGGTTTAGGGGGCAACAAACCACGAATATATGGTTCAAACCCGAGATGCCACGTGACGAATGCCGCACAGGCATCACCTCCATGCTTATATGGAGAACTGGATTCCAAACGGACCATGGTTCTTTTTGGGGATTCGCATGCAGCAACTTGGTTTCCCCTGTTTAATTATGTTGCAGAAGAATTTGGCTGGCGACTTATCTCTAGAACCAAAAGCTCATGTTTCGCTGAGGAGTTAGAGTTCCCGCTTTATGGAGTAGATAGAAAGTACTCGGAATGTTTCGGTTGGAAAAAATGGGTTCAAGAAGAATTAGCTGAAAACCAGGTTGACTTAATTATTGTGGCTACAAAACGCAAAGACGTCCCAGTAATCAATGAGTACTTCTCTGTTGAAGAGTGGAACGATGGGCTGGCAAGTTCCCTGCGTACTTTAGGTTCATTTGCACCCCAGGTGGTTCTAATGGGTGCTACCCCCTATATGGAAAATCATGTCCGTGAGTGCATCACCTCTTCAGAAGATATTAGTAAGTGTCATAGCATGTTTGAAAAAGCGATTCCGACCGACTACCAAGAACTTGAGGAAGCGGCGGCTGTTAAGACAAATACGGTCTATGTACCTACGGTTGATTTACTTTGCACAAAAACTATATGTCCCAGCGTTGTGGGGAACAATGTCACTTACATGGACCGGCAACATTTAACCCGCGACTTTGTGCTAACACTCACTAATTTTGTTACCCAAAGATTATTTGATGCGGGGATTGACTTGCGGTAGCTCTCATCTAAGCAACATTAAAAGTCTCTACCGATTAGTCTTTCCTATTCATAATATAATCGATATTTTGTGATCAAATTCCAGGTTCTCTTAGACTTTAAACCCAAGTGTCCTTTTAGTAATCTGACGAAGAAAGAACACTATAGACAGCCAACTTGCAGCAGTTGCTAAAGCTGCGCCTTTCGTATCAAAGAACGGAATAAGTAACACATTAAGAAAAAGATTTGTGAGAGTCATACACACAAGAAGCAATGATTGGCGTGCAGGAAATCCAGATTGTTGCAAAATATTTGTAAAGGGTATGTAACCGGAGCTAAGACCGACTCCAAGGCTAAGGATAAGAAAGACAGGCCAACTTTCGTCTGCTATCTCTTTCGTAAATAAGAATTCAATAACTATGGGGTACAGCAAGTTACCAATCACCAGAAGTGGTATCGCTAAAAGATAAATCTGGCGTTTTGCTCTAGCGATGGTCTCCACCAGCTCAGAAATCTTGTTTTGTACAAATAAGCTCGTGACTACCGGATCGAAATTATATCGTGGAACCATAGCTGCCTGATATAGTCCCTCAGCAAATAAACTAGCAATGCTGTAAATACCTACTGATCTGGTACCTGAAATTAATCCGAGTAAAATTATGTCAAGCCTAGTATTGAGGTCAAGTAACGTAGAACCCAAAAACCCTCTACGACCGTATCGGAGATGTTCAGTAACCATCTTTTTTGATTTACGCCATTGACGCAAACCTGATAGTTCGGATTTATTTGCAAGCATTAAACCAAGAAATATTGCTATCTCAGCGCCTGAAATGGTCCAAGGAAGGATCCGATCATTGGAGGACCAATAGGAAGCAATGGTCGCCAGCCCAGCTAGAAGAACAAACCTGCCTGAAAAAAAAATGGAAAATGCTCGAATTCTTTGTAAGCCATTTATATGAGCAAGAAGAGATTTATTAATCGGATACAAAAACAACCCAACAGCGACAGCTCTGAGCCCATCAAGGTAATACGCATTATCTGACCAACGCAGAACTATTTCTCCTCCGGAATAGATAAGTAAGGTTGTAATTAATGATGTAGACGTTGTTGCCCAGAGCCCAGCATTGAGAATCTCAGAGGTGTTTCTTTCTTCTGACCGGGCTTTTGGAGTGTGATAAAGCACTGAACTGTGTATACCCATGGCCCCTATCTGCCCACCGATAATTACTATAGCCAGTAACATGTTGTAGCGACCAAGGGCTGTTACACCTAGTTGATTAGCAATTACCTGGTTTAGGGCCAAACCAGACAAAGCAACAGCCCCAAAAGCAGTGAATGTCCAGACAAAGTCTTTACTTTTGATGTTCAGATTAGGCATGTTGCCACTCGCCACCTTCTTTTAAAAATCCAATTGCCGTTAAGGGCATTTCATTGGTAGTGACTTGCAAATCTTTGTATGTGACCACCAGCCCACTTTAGATCAATACCAACTGTGGCGAAATAAGATGCAAGTCCGAGAGCATTAAAGCTATTATCGCGAGTTCCTTTCTCTAATGCCTCTTGCCTCTCAATTAATCCAAAACGGATCTGATTTGATCGCAAAGTATCATGTTCAGTCATTCCTAAACCAATGAGGTACATTAGATTATAGAATGGCGCAGTTCCATCTCCCATTCTCCAAGGTGTTACGGAACGATCTTCTCCTGAACTCCAAGCGTATTCTGAACGTAATGTAGTCTCGATTAATTCCTCTTCCCATGGGATATAAGAAAATGGTTTAAGAAATTTATGATCCCGAATGTAATAGTCAACAAAACCGATTAAACCTTCTTTGATTAAAGAAGGCATCAAGCCAGGCGATTGAATCGCATGTGCTCCATAGGTGTATATCATTTTTGTCATGCTTGAAATGTTGAGTCGATAAGTCGTTCCTTGTGAATGGTCAGCTGCTGTTTTCGCGCCTGCAAGCATAGATTTAAACCCAGTTGTTTCCATAGGGTGATCTGCCATAAGAACAGGTATTCCTCCTCTCTCTCGCGCTACTTCTTGACCCCATCGGAAATAGGGTTTGTCCCCGGCCATAAGAATAGGAATTGTCGCTAACTTAGGATTCTTTAGCCAGGATGAAAGGGCGCGATTAATCCGAGTCCGATTGCGACGTATATCGGGAGAGACAACAATATGCTCTACTCCAAGGTCACCGCACATTTGCGACATATTTTCGCGCGCAGCCGTGGTCACCATTCCCCAATCATAAGTATAAGCAATGGGCTTAAACCCAAGATGATGCACTAAGTGCAAGATATATGAACTATCTCGGCCACCACTTAGACACACGAGAACTTCCCCAGATTCCGTTAATTCATTTTGCAAATCCTCTGCCAAGCTATCCAAACCACTATATTCAGGGAGCTCAAAGTCTAGGCAAATAGAGCAAACTCCATCCTCGTTGAAGTGAATACCCGGAAATGTCTCAGGAAGAATACATACATTACATCTTCTTAAACGCTTAGCCCTATCTTGAGCGATTAAAGCTACTTGCTCCATGCTCTTTGAGAAATCTAAATCCACTTGGCTTCCGCCAAGATGCAAACCCTGTGCCCCCTCCATTCCCACTTCACTTTTAATAGACGTATGCACAGAAATACTTCCTGTGTCCTGCGATGATTCATGCAAGGTAACTGTTTCGTTAAGTTCCACTTGTGAACAATTTTGTTGAAGTTCTTTCGAAAACTGTCTTGGTTCACTAGCTATAAAAATTTGTTCGTTTTCGCCAGTAGCAAAGTAAAGGTTGCCAACGTTCGTACGACAAAGCACTTCACCTGAAGTTGAAGCCGCAATGATGCTGTACTCGCCGCTTAATTGGTTAAATACTTCATCAGAATTGTATGACCTACCATCTCTATCCCACTTTTCTAGAAGGAGAGCGATTGCGACGCTATCTGTTTCAATTCCAAGGTCATTAATCTGTGTGTTAAAACGTATCTCATCTGCATTAGTGATGACTCCGTTATGAACAACTACCCAACTGCCAAGCACTACTGGCTGATTATTTTCCGATGAGCCTGAATAACCATGTGTTTCCAAACGACTATGGCCAAACAATGCAACAGTGTGTTGTTTTTTTGCAGACTTAAGAAGTTCATGGCCGACTCGTGTTTTGACCATCGATTCAAAGCTGTGATTGGCTTTAACAACTCTAATCTGCCTATCGTCCGAAACTGAAATTAGGCCACTGGCATCAACTCCCCTGCGCTGCGCTTTCTTACCTAATCGATTTAGTTCCGTGATGTCACTTGTGGATATACTATTCTCACCAACTGTAAATACGCCAAATAATCCACACATCTCAAAATTCCCTTGTAAACATGATCATGTTGAAACAGCTGCGAAACTCATATTTGGTAAACATTAGGCTTGACCTCTTAAAGGGTTATTGACGCAAGACAAATGTTGTAATTCATCGAAAGATCTGTCTCGCTCACGAATTTCTTCTTTTGGACCCATGTTCCATATCCAGCCATATCGCAAATAGAAACGATTGGACCGCTGTCATTAATGCCACGAAAAAAAGAATAGCTGTAGTTCTTGGGAGTTCATTAGATTGTGCGTAAACATAGAAGAATCTAACTGACAGAGGAATAGCAACAAATGTTGTGATGAACGTTCCGAATGCAAAGAATAGAACTAACGGATGAAAATCAAGGACAACATATTTCCACCATAGTCTCTTAAAAAAGTTCTTTGTTAGGACACGAAGAATTAAAGGAATATACCTACTTACTTTAATTGTGCTTACTTCTTGACCATAAACTGGTCTAACTTCGCAATCAGCCACAGAGAATTGTTTGATATTCAACATGGTCAAGATGTCTGCATTTCCTGCGTACCCTTTTGCCATACTTGCAATTGGGATCTCTGAAAGAGCCGAGTTTCGTATTACTGTGTATCCGCATTGCGGGTCCATAAGAGAGTAATAACCCGTTGCAAATTTCGTTAATAGGGTTAACAATGAATTGCCTAAATACCGATACTTAGGCATTGATGCAATATCTGTGTGTAAAAGGCGGTTACCTTTTACGTAATCATGATTGCCGTCAATGAGAGTATTTAGAAGGTTGGGGAGATCATTCGGGTCCATTTGGTTATCGCCTGCCATCACGACTGTGGCATCGCATTCTGTATCCAGGCTTTTGAGATACCCATCAATAAGGGACTGCCCCACTCCTTGGTTTTTTTCGTGGACGATAAGCATGATCCGGTCGTCATGCTTTGCTGCTTCAGTTACAATCTCGTTTGTTTTATCTGTACTACAGTCGTCAATGACGATTATCTGATCAATAAAGTTCGGCATTCCTGAAAGAGTTTCAAGGATAAGCAACTCTTCATTAAAAGCTGGAACAATAACGTTTACTTTATGCTCTCTATACATTGCAGTGGTTCTTTGCGTACATCATGATGTTTCATTATTTAAAGGGCAAGTCTCAGTTTCAACTGACTTTTCTCCATCTTTAGATGATGAGTTTCCTATGCGAAACCAAGCATGAACTTTCACAGCTATATATAGTACCGCAAGAGGAGCTATGTGAACGAGCATTCGATTTCCAGAATCACCCCAACCAATACGGTATGGAACTCTCCTGATAGCACCGAGCAAAAGAATCAACAGTAATCCACCGCCGATAGTCATTATCCATACGATTTCGTTTCTTATCCTTGGGCCAAAGCAAAGTAAAACTACCGCAAGAGGCCCAAATGTCCACCAGAATGCACCCCAATAACCCGTACCAACAGCATTAGAGAGAAAGATTAAGCCGCTTTCAATTGTCTGTCCTCTGGTCAAAAGGAGAAAACAAAAGATGATGCCCAAAGCGATTATTGTAATAGTGGGAAGAAGATCTAAAACCTTCAGACTTGGTCGCAACCAATTTAGAACTAAAGGAGCGGCTGCTAAAAGTAGCATTAAAATTGTATTACGAGGTGAAATTATCGTGCTACCGCTTGCACCCGCGATCGCTAATCGTACATACCATAGCACTGGGACTGTCAAAGAAATCAGGGAGAACATCCTCAAATCTTTTCTCGAGAGCTTTTCAATCGATACGAATGAAATTATCAAAAGCGTCGTTAGAAGCAAGCCTTCCATCCTTATGAAAGCTGTAGATCCTATTAAGAGCGCAGAAAGAGATGGGCAGAATGCTTTCTTGAGGTCACTACCTTTAGTGAGGCAAATAGTAAATCCAAGCGAGTAAAATCCCGCCATCAGCAGGTGACTGTTTAGGTAACCCAATTGCATGCGGAGCATATACGTCACGGACCCAAATGCAAACAAAATTACAAGGACGCTAATGCCGAACACTGTGGATTCTCTTCTAGATGAGGTTACGAGATGAGAAAGGATAATTATTGCACTTATTATTCCTAAGAATCCCGTGACAACGGGGAGGTAAACAGTATATGGTAAATTGAAAATTTCACTTCCTGTTTGAAAGTTCGTGATCATGAAAGGAAAACTAGCCAACTCAGGTGAGCTAAAAGAGAAAATTGATGATCCGAACGATTTACCGCTGAGTAATATTTTGTAAGAATCAAAAGTGAGCAACGGGGATACAAGAACTCGGGTTATAAGCAGTAATGCAGTTGCAATCGTTACAGAGCATAGAAAAGACCTGAAATGCATAACTAATGTCGTCCTGGTTTGCTTTGTTTTGGATAATTCAACAATTGACAGAATCCCCATAAGGCATAAGCCGACTATCGGTTGATTGATGCCAAAAGCGTAGACTAGGGCACTACTGAAAGTGTAAATCGCAACACCTATCGGCAGAAGCATTGTCATTGCAAGAAGCGGGTTTCTTGCAATAAGTCCACTCCGTGAGACAGTTCCAAACCCACCGAATGATAAGACAATGCAGAAGAGCAACTCCCTAATCATTTATTCGCCACCACATAATCTGTTTCAGCAGTTGAATAGAAACTGTAACTTTCACCCTCTCCAAAAAGAAGTAATTTTCTGTTCTTGTATAAAGGCCCTTCAAAAATTATTTCTAAGGCACTCATCCGGCTAAATGGCACAAAGGAAGAATCGTGACCTGTATCGACTTGGACCTTAGCTTTAGTGAAGCCATTCAAGTAAGTAGGATTTGTACTTTCGTCAACGATGACTAATTTATCTTTCAGATGAGGTTGTAGTTTCATGTAGGTTAGCCATGTCTCTCTCGCTCGTATCTGAGGACTACTTTCAGCAATCTCTTTTATGTCACTGGGGCCGTTGTGTTGCACTCCCCATGCATGGTCATTTTGCTTTGGAAATGTTGTTGCGCCCAAACTAAATCCAACAATCAAAAGAACAACGGTAGCGAAGGGAAATAAAAGTTGATTACCTTTCTTAGAGAGATATGCAGAGAGTGCAATAAAAATAAATCCAGCGGGGATAAAGTAGTAAATTTCTCTTTTATATGGATCAATTCGAGCCTTGAACTCTTCAAATCTAGAAACATCATCATTCCACGCAATCAGAAGCAGAAGAACTAAACCTAATCCCAAGGTAAGCATTACAAAAAAAGCAGGTTGCCTCTGATAGCAAGATGAGATCTTTTTGATTTGAGGTTGGATATTGACTCGCCTCATCCTTTCAAAGGCTGACTGTAAACTGGCGAATTCCTTTTTCAAGATTAAATCCCCCCTACAGCAATATGATTTGCAGCACAAGTATACACTTCTGCTGACAACAAATAGTTACTGTATGTAACGCTCAGCACTAACATAACCCATCTACCCCCCTCCCACACACATTTGAGAAAAGTAGAAAACCCCCTCGCTTGGAGGGGGCTTACTTGGGGGTTTCATATAATTTATTCCATACTGCACCCGAAGTACAGTGATGTGACAACACTCACACAGTTAGCTAGTCATTACGAATCTCATGTAAACTAGCCATATGAACACAGCTACAGCACCCTTCCAAACGTACCTTTCAGTCCGATGAGTGGAGTAAAAGTATGGATAGATCAGGATTTATGTACCGGTGATGGTATCTGTGAGGAGGTGGCGCCGGCTATCTTTTTTGGAGCTGAAGATGGTCTCTACTATGTAAGAGAGGCAAACACGGAAGTTCCTGCTGAGCCAACGCACAGTTTTCACCAACCCGTTGATGTCCCAGATAATCTTTTGGAAGCAACAATTGAAGCAGCGGAGGAATGCCCCGGTGAATGCATCTTTCTTGATGTTGATTAGCCACTGGTGATATTGAATATTTTATCTCTTCACTAGTCAGACAAATGAAGAATTGTACTTGCATGTGGTTGAGCTTGTGTGCATCAACTTGAGTACCTCGTGCTTACTAATTGTATCGGGGGAAAGTAAATCCTTTGAGAGCACAGTAGAGAAGCTAGTTTCTGAAATGGACTATGAATTTTCGCTGAGTGGATCACCAGCGAACTTTCCAAAATTCCCCGATATACCCACGCTCGTTATACAAGTGATGATTTCTATGCTTTGGAGAAAGAACACCTCTGGAATAAGACCTAGGTAATCGCTGGCAGAGAAGAGTATGGGGCTGCAGATAAATGAGAGAAGCGAATATCTGCCTTTGCTAAAGTCATTGATGAAAATATTGAGAATTTAGCTCCCATTCAGAATTCAATGGAGTCACGATTCTACAAAGACCTTCCTTTGGCTACCAAGAGATGTTGTAAATATATCTTCGACCTTAAACTAAAGAATGAGCAAAAGGGGCGCTACTAGTATCACCTGCGTCGTTCTTCTTATTAACGGTGCTGTAGCTTGCGGAGAATCAACACAAGTTGATATCCCCTCCTCCGCAGCGGATTCCAGCACTGCAGAAACCGCACATGACGTCACTGAATCACTTCATACCGCTAATCAGTTGGATGACTGGGGTGACTCTCTCCTGCCAATAGCGCAGGTCTCAATTACTTTGGATGAAGAGGTTAACCCAGATGAATTCCCTTATCAGCGTGAATGGATGCCCGCCTCGATGATGGTGATCTCTGATGGTGAAATTGCACATCAGGGGCGTGTAGGTATTCATGTTCGAGGGAACACGTCGCGAGATTTTGATAAGAAGTCCTATGCTTTTGAAACATGGAACGATAATGATGAAGATTTAGATGTGGCTCTTCTTGGTTTACCTGCTGAAGAGGACTGGGTGCTTCAGGGACCGTTCTCTGATAAAACCCTGATTCGAAACCATTTGATCTATCAACTTAGCCGAGATATTGGTCGTTATGCTGCTCGTACTCGTTTCATTGAGTTGGAGATTAATGGTGATTATAGGGGCGTTTACGTGTTGATGGAGAAGATTAAACGCGATCATGTGCGGGTCGCCCTGCCTGAAGGAGCTGTTCTGTTAAAGCGCGACTGGGTTGAAGGCGGTGAACAATTTATCCAGACAACAGCCTGTCGAGACGAACTGAAGGTGGAGTGG
>MDTA01120332.1_pt1 | contig 11036 bp, 6 predicted proteins | sample 811151 | NCBI WGS metagenome assembly MDTA01 (sample SAMN05326648, study PRJNA326480) | marine metagenome | isolation source: seawater | place: Indian Ocean: South | collected 2010 | reverse complement strand
TCTTTTCAGTTAAAAAAAATTTCAATTCTCGAAAAAGAAATTAATCTTTGGAAAAAACTAGATTCCTCTAAAAGTGACTATGGTGTTCTAATTGAATTTTTTGAATCAGGTGAGGTATCGCTTGATGAAGTAAAAAATGAACTAAGTAATTTTGTAGAGCTCGTTGAGGACGTTGAGCTTAAAACAATTCTTGGTGAGGAACAAGACACTCAAAACGCAATAATGACAATACATCCAGGTGCTGGAGGAACCGAAAGTCAGGATTGGGCAGAAATGCTCTATAGAATGTATTCTCGATGGTTTGAAATCAAGGGCTTTAAAAAAAGCGTGATTGATTTTCAACCTGGCGATGAAGCTGGAATTAAAGATATTACGATTGAGATTTCTGGAGAATATGCATTTGGACTGCTCAAGGCAGAAGTAGGAGTGCATAGATTAGTTAGGATATCACCATTTGATTCGAACAGTCGTCGCCATACATCATTTGCATCTGTGTTTGTCTATCCTTCATCTGAAGATGAAATTGAAATAGAAATTGATCAAAATGATCTTAGAATAGATACTTATAGGGCAAGCGGTGCAGGAGGTCAACACGTAAATAAGACTGACTCTGCTATAAGAATCACTCATATACCAACAGGATTAGTTGTCCAATGTCAAAATCAAAGAAGTCAGCATAAAAATAAGGCCTCTGCGTTAAAAGTTCTTAAGGCTCGCCTCTATCAGCTTGAAATAGATAAAGAAAAAGAAGCAATCAAAAATCTTGAGGATAAAAAATTAGACATTGCCTGGGGAAGTCAAATTCGATCTTACGTATTTCATCCATATAATCTTGTGAAGGACCATCGAACTAGTCATGAAACAGGAAATATATCAGCAGTAATGGATGGAAAGATTGATGATTTCATTCGGTCATTTTTAATTCATAATATTGGTACTAAATAAATTTGATATGAAAGAAAATTACTATGTCAGATGAACAAAAAAGCCTCAACCAGCTAATTCAAGTTCGTAAAGAAAAATTAGAAAAGATCATAGCCAAGGGAATAGATCCTTATCCTTCAATGTTTAACCCTACTCATTCAAGCAAGGAGGTTTTATCTAAATTTAATGAACTTGAAAATAAATCAGTTATTATTGCTGGTAGAATTTTATCTATTAGAAAGATGGGAAAAGCATCCTTTTTTCATATTCAAGACTCGCTTGGAAAAATTCAGATATTTATAAAAAAAGATGACCTAGGGGAAGATTGTTACGAAAATTTCATGCTGATGGACATTGGAGACTTTGTAGGGGTTGAAGGAATAGTTTTCAAAACAAAAGTTGGAGAAGCTTCAATTAAAACATCAAGTTTGACCATTCTATGTAAGGCTATTCGACCGCTTCCTATTGTCAAGGAGAAAGAAAACGAAGTCTATGATGCTTTTAGTAGTAAAGAACAAAGATATAGGAATCGTCATTTGGATTTAATACTAAATACTGAAGTTCGCGATACGTTTATAAAGCGTTCAAAAATAATTAAAGAAATTCGTTCTTATTTAGATAAAATGGACTTTGTTGAAGTTGAAACACCTGTTTTACAGCCTATTTACGGTGGTGCAAACGCTAGACCATTTACAACACACCATAACGCTTTAGATCAGCGATTTTATTTGCGTATAGCTGATGAATTATATTTAAAGCGATTGGTAATTGGTGGAATGGAAAGAGTATATGAAATTGCTAAAGATTTTAGAAACGAAGGGATGGATCGCAATCATAATCCAGAATTTACAATGCTTGAGTTTTATTGGGCTTACGCTGATTATCTAGATAATATGAATTTAGTTGAAGATATGATACGAAAGGTTTCACAAAAGACAGATTCTGATATAATTAATTATGATAATGAAGAAATTGATCTTAAAAAAACTTTTAAAAAAGTTTCTTTCTTTGATCTACTGAATGAAAATTTAGGAGAAGACATTTCTCAAATGAATACTCAAAGCCTGAAAGAATTATGCAATAAAAAAGGACTAAATATAGAAACCAGTAATAATTATGGACAGTTGCTTGATCGATTGATGAGCGAATATGTCGAGCCAAAATTGATTCAACCTACATTTGTCATCGATTATCCTACTGCTATATCACCGCTTGCAAAAAAACACAGAAATGGAAATGAAAAATTAGTTGAACGCTTTGAGTTGTTCATTGCGGGCTCTGAATTTGCAAATGCTTTCAGTGAGCTTAATGACCCAATAGATCAAAGAGTGCGCTTCGAGTCACAGCAAAAACTTGCTCTTGAGGGCGATGAAGAAGCGCACCCTGTAGATGAAAATTTTCTTCAAGCAATGGAATCAGGAATGCCACCGACAGGGGGAGTAGGAATTGGAATTGACAGATTAGTAATGTTATTAACAGGAAATAGATCAATTAAAGATGTGATTCTTTTTCCTGCGATGAAGAATGAATCATAAGCTTTCAATTGAATCTTAGTTTATACCTCACACTTAAACAATTCAAATCCGGAAATCAAACGGGTTTTTTTAAAACTGCAAGCATCCTATCTATAGCAGGGTTGTCTATTGGAATATCTGCGCTATTAATTACCTTATTTATTTTAAATGGTTTTGAGCGTGTAATATCAGAAAAAATTACACAATTAGATGGTCATATTCGCATAAAGCATTTTTTGAATGAACCCTTTAATCCCAATGAATACGAAATAGAAAATATATTGTCTAAAAAAATGGAGCTATTTTCATATAAGGCTTTCATTCAAAAACCTGCGCTATTAAGAAAAGGACAAATTGCAAAAGGGGTCATTGTTGAAGGTATTTCAGACACTAACCATTCTTTTCTTAGTCAAATGATTATCAAGGGTTCAAAAAATATTTCTAGAGATGGGGTTATTATTGGAGATAGAATATCAAAAGAAAATAATTTAAATATTTCTGATAATATCACAATTTTTGATTTATCAACTTTTTATAAAAAAGAAAAAAAATTCAAACAATTAAAAATTGAAGGGATTTTTCATTCCGGCATGGTAGAATATGACAACAATTCAATTTTTTTGAATCTAAAAACTTCGCAAAAACTTTTTAGTATGAATGATAAAATTTCAGGTTATTCTTTGAGATTAAATAATCAGAATGATTTGTCGAAATCGAGATTACTGCTTGAGGAAAAAATTTCATACCCCTTAACAATGATAGATTGGAAAGAAAAAAACAGGGCTTTATATAAATGGCTAAATGTTCAACGATGGCCAATCATATTTATTTTTGGATTGATTTCAATAGTAGCTGTTGTAAATATAATTTCTGCGATTTCTATGATTGTTATTGATAAAACTATACAGATTGGTCTCATGTCTGCATTAGGTATGCCAGTAAAAAAAATTAGGCAAATTTTTTTAATTCAAGGGTTTGTAATTGGCTTTTCTGGAGCAATTGTTGGAATAATTAATGCGCTTTTTCTTTCTCTATTACAAAATCGCTATAACATTATCAAAGTTCCAGAAGATGTGTACTTTATGAATACTGTTCCAGTGGATGTAAGTATAATTCAAATTATAGTAATTTTTTTCATAGTAATTTTTATCACTACAGCAGTTTCGCTTTGGCCATCTAGCAGGTCAACTAGAATTCCACCTTCAAATGCGCTAAAATACGAATGAATTTTACTACACTCATTGCAAAAAAATTTATGTTTAACAAAAAGCATGTTGGGCCAAGTAGATTAACTGGTTTGATAGCTATAATAGGTATTTCATTGGGAACTATGGCTATGGTTTTATCCGTATCTGTTTTGAATCGGTTTGAATCGAGAATTGTGGATAAAATTATAGGTTTTGAAGGAGACATTAAACTTAGCGGTGATATAGAATTCGAAAAAAGCATAAAAATTCTTTCATCAATTGATGGAGTTGAAAATTTTATACCTTACGTTGAAAGAGCAGGGTTGATAATAAATCAACAGAATGAATCAAGAATGATTATTTTCAAATCACTTGCTATTGATAAGATTAAATCATTTTATAAAATAAACTTTATCGAAAAAACCAATTTTGATTCACCAGTGATTTATCTAGGTAAAACGACTGCATCTCGACTTAATTTACGAGTTGGAGATGAAGTAAGACTTATGAGCCCATTAGATCAAAATCTTATCTGGGGTCTCCCTAGATCAGTCAAAGTCATTATTGGTGCAATATTTGACGTCCAAATACTTGATTTTAATGATAAAGTTATTTTTGTTTCCCAAGATATTGGGAAAAAACTGTTTCTTAGAAAAAAAGGTTTTGATGGAATTGATATAAAAACAGATGAGTTCAGCAATCCAAAAAATGTAAAAAAAATTATTCAACAAAAAATCAATAATTCCCATCTTGAAACTTGGAGCGAAATACATAAAAATTTATTTAGCGCTATCAGACTAGAAAAAGTTGGATCTTTGATTGTATTAAGCTTGATTGTACTTGTTGGATGTTTTAATCTAACTACAACTTTAATGCTCATAACAATCCAAAAGATTAAGCACTTTGGTATCTTGGCTGCTCTTGGAGCCTCAAAAATTAACATTCGAACTATCATATTTAAACAAGGATTTTTCACTGGTATAATAGGTATTATGTCTGGTCTTATTCTTGGATTGAGTGTGGTTTTAATTCAAAGTATTTTTGGCATTATAAAATTGCCATCAGATATTTACTTTACATCAAAATTACCAATGACCATTACTATCTTTGATATTTTATATATTCTATTAATCACCTTTTTAATGATATTTACTTCTTCATCTATAGCTTCTCGACGAATTGACTCTGTCAAACTAATTAAGTCAATTGTTTCTGATAAATGATTCTTATTGCTGAAAAAATAACCAAGTCATTTTCAACTAGTGGAGAAAGATACTATGTATTTAAAGATTTATTTCTGAAGATTGAAAGTGGAGAGCTTGTAACAATTATTGGTCCCAGTGGATCTGGTAAATCGACCCTTCTTAATATTCTTGGTACTTTAGATAAATTCGATAAGGGCTCTTTGTGGTTAAATGGTATTGATATTAGCAAAATGGATACCAATCAAATGGCTAGGATTCGCAATGAGTTCATTGGTTTTGTTTTTCAATTCCATCATTTAATTCCTGAGCTTTCAGCTTTAGAAAATGTTTTACTACCACAGCTTATTTATTCTGGAAACGATAATTCTGAAAGAGCAAAAGAATTATTAAGTTTTTTAGGGCTTAGCGAACGGATGTATCATTTTCCATCTCAGCTATCTGGAGGAGAAAGATCAAGGGTGTCTATTGCAAGAGCGCTTATTAATAGGCCTAAAATAATTCTCGCAGATGAGCCAAGCGGTAATTTGGATCATGTTAATGCAAAAAAGTTAGTAGAGCTTTTTAAATCGATTAACAAAGAATTTAGTCAATCAATAATAATTACAACGCACGATTCAAATGTTGCATCTATCGGAGATAGAAAGCTTTTACTTGACAATGGAATATTAGCTTCAGTAGATAATGTTTGAAGTTTTTATCTATAATATTAATTTCAGTCTGATATGAAAGAAAATTTTTCAAAACGAGTTCAACATATTATCAAATTTGCTAAAGAAGAAGCTATTAGACTTGGCCACAGTTATGTTGGTTCTGAACATTTATTATTAGGTCTCTTAAGAGAAAATTCTGGACTTAGTGCAAAAATTTTTGATATTTACGATTGTGATATCAATGACTTGCAATCTATGATTGAAGATATGATAAAAACTCTTGGGAACACAATGACTCTTGGTCATTTACCTCTTACAAGGAGAGCTGAGAGGATATTGAGAAATGCATTTAATGAGGCCGCTGGACTGGGTACTACCGTAGCTGATGACGAACATCTACTACTTGCTATTTTAAAAGAGAGCGAAGGAATTGCAAAAGAAGTTTTAAACTCTCATAATCTTGATTACGATAGCGTTTTAGATCTTGTTAATAACGAGCCTAGTGAATATCTCAATGATACTGAAGAAGAAGCAAAACCTTTAAAATCATCTAAATCCATGACTCCAGCCCTTGACCATTTTTCAAGAGATATAACTAAGCTTGCACGTTCTGGTGAGCTTGATCCTGTCATTGGAAGAGAAGATGAAATTCAAAGAGTTGCACAGATTTTATCACGTCGCAAAAAAAATAATCCTGTTTTAATTGGTGAGCCTGGTGTAGGTAAAACTGCAATAATTGAAGGTTTGGGTCAAAAAATTAACCAAAAGGATGTACCTAGAACATTGCAAAATAAAAGAATTCTATCCTTAGATCTTGCTGGTCTCGTTGCTGGTACAAAATACAGGGGTCAGTTTGAAGAGCGGATGAAAACTATAATGACCGAATTGGAAAAAACTGATAATCTTATTTTATTTATTGATGAGCTTCACACAATCGTTGGTGCTGGCGGAGCCGCAGGGTCTTTAGATGCATCAAATATGTTCAAACCTGCTCTTGCAAGGGGCGATATTCATTGTATTGGTGCTACCACATTGGATGAGTATAGAAAACATGTAGAAAAAGATGGTGCTTTGGAAAGAAGATTTCAAAAAATTAACATTTCACCACCTTCAGTAGATGAAGCCATTGAGATTTTAAAAGGGTTGCAGTCACGTTACGAAAAACACCACAATGTTTCATATTCAGATGAAGCTATAAGGGCATGTGTGTATTTTTCTGACAGATATATTACTGACAAATTTTTACCTGATAAAGCTATTGATGTTTTGGATGAGGCTGGTTCAAGAGCACATATTTTAAATATAAAAGTTCCTCAAAATATTATTGATCTCGAGCATGAGATTGAAAATATTCGTAATAAGAAAAATTCTGTTGTAATGGAGCAAAAGTTTGAAGATGCTGCCAATCTACGAGATAAAGAACAAAAACTAATTAACAAGCTCAGTGAATTACAAAAAAAATGGAAGACTAATGAAGAATTGAATCCCTCAGTAATTTTAGAAGATAATATAGCTGATGTTGTTTCAACCATGACAAGAATACCCATAATGAAGGTAGCGGAATCTGAGGGTAAAAAATTGTTAAAAATGAACGATGCTCTCTCTGAAAAGATTATAGGCCAAAATCAAGCCATTCAAATTTTATCAAAAGCCATTCAAAGATCTAGGGCTGGATTAAAAAGAGAGGGAAGACCTATTGGGGTCTATTTATTTTTAGGTCCTACTGGAGTTGGAAAGACTGAAACAGTAAAAGAGTTATCAAATTATCTTTTTACCAAGCAAGATTCTTTAGTTCGTCTTGATATGAGTGAGTATGGCGAGCGATTTGCAATGTCTAGATTAATCGGAGCCCCTCCAGGTTATGTTGGATATGAAGATGGGGGTGAGCTGACAGAAAAAGTGAGAAGAAACCCTTATTCTGTCGTTTTGTTCGATGAAATTGAAAAAGCACATCCAGATATTTTCAATCTTCTCTTGCAATTATTTGATGAGGGAATGTTGACTGATAACTATGGAAGAAAAATTGATTTTCAAAACACCGTTATAATTCTTACCTCTAACATTGGCACAAATGAAATTCAAAATGCTTCAAGCTTTGGTTTTAGTGATGAATCTATTACAAACAAAAATGATAAAGTCAAAAAGAAAATTTTGGAAAAGGTTAAAAATGTATTTAACCCAGAATTCATTAACAGAATCGATGAAACTGTAATATTTAATACTCTAAACAAAGAAAATGTAATGAGCATAATTGATCTTCAGCTTGTAGATCTTAAAAAGAATCTTGATAAAATTGGCTTTACTCTATCAATAACAAAAAAAGCTAAAGAATATTTAGCTGATAGAGGGTTTAGTACTGAATATGGTGCTAGAAATCTAAAAAGAGAGATTCAAAGCTCAATAGAAGACCCACTATCGGAAATGTTATTATTAAATAAATTTGAATCGTTTAATAAGATTAAAATTGACTTTAAAACTGGAAAACTTGACTTTAAACCAGTTAATAGCAAGCGTCCAAAAAAGACAACAAATTCCTAAAAAATCTAAATTATATGCCATAATAGCATATACATATTAATTATATGCCAATATGTACAAATATTTTATTCGGTATGCTTATTGCGTTATATAATTCAATTAATAAAATTTCAGGAGAAAAATAATGAGTAAAATCATTGGTATTGATTTAGGAACCACAAATTCATGTGTAGCGGTTTTAGAGGGTGGAGAGCCATCTGTAATAAGCAGCTCTGAGGGTGGGCGAACAACACCCTCTATTGTTGCATTTACTAAAGATGATGAGCGTTTAGTTGGACAGCCTGCTAAGCGTCAAGCTGTTACTAATCCGCAAAACACAATTTTTTCTATAAAACGATTTATGGGTAGAATGTTTAAAGAAGTGAGCGAGGAAACTAGCGATATTCCTTATGAGGTTGTTAAAGGTAAGTCTAATTCAGTAGAGGTTAGAGCTGGGGAGAAATCATATTCTGCCCCAGAAATAAGCGCTATGGTTTTGCAAAAATTGAAACAAACTGCCGAAGAACACCTGGGAGCTACTGTCACAGATGCTGTTATAACTGTACCTGCATATTTTAATGATTCACAGCGACAAGCTACAAAAGATGCAGGTAAAATTGCTGGTTTAAACGTCAGAAGAATAATAAATGAACCTACTGCAGCTTCTCTGGCATATGGGTTAGATAAGAAAAAAGAAGAAACTATAGCTGTTTTTGATTTAGGTGGAGGAACATTTGATATTTCAATCCTTGAGCTTGGGGATGGTGTTTTTGAAGTGAAATCTACAAATGGTGATACTCATTTAGGTGGTGACGACTTTGATCAAAAAGTAATTAATTGGATTGCTAGTGAGTTCAAATCAAGCGATGGTATTGATTTAACTAAAGACCCTATGGCCTTACAAAGATTGAGAGAGGCTGCTGAGTCAGCAAAAAAAGAATTATCAACATCAAAGCAAACGGAAATTAACCTTCCTTTTGTTACTGCAGATTCATCAGGGCCTAAGCACCTTAATTTGACCCTCAGTCGAGCAAAATTTGAAGAATTAGTGTCTGATTTAGTTGAAAGAACAGTTCAGCCATGCATGAAAGCTCTCAAAGATGCAGGTCTATCTACATCTGACATTCATGAAGTGATCTTGGTAGGAGGCTCAACTAGAATTCCTAAAATTCAAGAAAAAGTTAAAGAGATTTTTAAAAAAGAATTAAACCAAAGTGTTAATCCTGATGAAGTAGTTGCTCTTGGAGCTGCAATCCAGGGTGGTGTTTTGGCTGGAGATGTTGATGATATATTGCTCCTTGACGTTACGCCATTATCACTTGGCATCGAAACTCTTGGTAGCGTTTCTACAAAACTGATCGAACGCAACACTACCATACCAACAAAAAAATCTCAAGTCTTTTCTACTGCTGCTGATAATCAAACTACTGTAGAAATTCATGTTTTGCAGGGTGAGAGAGAAATGGCAGTTGATAATAAAACTATAGGAAGATTTCATCTCGATGGCATACCTCCTGCGCCCCGCGGAGTACCGCAGGTTGAGGTTACATTTGATATTGATGCTAATGGAATTTTAAATGTTGGAGCAAAAGATAAAGCAACAGGTAAAGAGCAAAGCATTAGAATTGAGGCATCTAGTGGATTATCGGACTCTGAGGTTGATAAGATGGTAAATGATGCTAAAAAATATGAAAAAGATGATAAGGAAAAAAGAGATATAATTGATATGCAAAATCAAGCTGAGCAATTAATTTACCAAACAGAAAAAAATATTGATGAATACAAGGACAAATTGGAAAAATCAGAAAAAAAATCTCTTGAACAGGCATTGGAAAAAGTTAAGACCACAAAAGATTCCAATGATTTAGATTCTCTTAAATCTAGCATAGATGAATTAAACAGTGCCTGGAACACAGTTGCATCAAAAATGTATGATTCGGTAAAGGATGAAGACGTACCTAAAAATGATGTTTCTAATAAAAAAGATAAAACAAAGAAAAAAGATGACGCAGAAATTGAGGATGCTGACTTTGAAGTTGTCGATTAATCTTTAGAAAAGATGTTATTAAAAAAGCACGCCCTAAAGCGTGCTTTTTTTGTTTATGGAACCCAGTGGGTGTAATTTCATACTAATTAGTAATAAACTTATTTAAAAATGAAAAACACCTATAAACAATACGTCCTATTCTTTGCTGGATTTATTGTGGTTTTATTACTTGTTCTTTTTCGCCCCAGTATTTGGGAAGATAGAATCAATAAGTATTTAAACAAACAGCTTAACAAAAGTGGATGGTCATTAAATAATAGTGTTTTTTCAGGACATTTATTTACTAAAATTTCTTCAAGTGATGTCTTATTAAAAAGCAGCAAAGGAACAATAATACTTTTTCCTTCTATTGAGGCTAGAATAAAAATATTACCCCTAATCCTGGGTAAAATAAAACTAAATGAACTTTCAGTTTCAAATGCTAAAATCACGCCTTCCTTAAAACTTAATGAGAACCCCTCTGATAGAGCAGTTCTGGGCATTAAACAAATCCCTATAGATATAAATAAACTAAATATTGATGGCAATGTCTTTTTGCCAAGTCAGGATTCAACGCAGTCATACGGTTTCTTTATCAATGGTGGCGTAATTAATAGAAAGGAAAATCTAATTATTGATTTAGAAGAGTTAGTTATACAGTCAGGCGAATCCTCAATCAATCTTAGATTAAAAGAATGGAAAGGCCTTATCTCGGATGAAAAGATTCAAATTGATTTAAAAAATGCAAGTATCAACAACTTTGACCTTGGAGGATATTTTGAATATAGCTTTTTTGATACTTCAAAAATAAACGGAAATATAATACTTGATGAATATAAATTACCCGAGTCAATATTTTCTGAGCTGCCTCTTAGACCCAATCTTTCTAAAATATCTGCCACATTTACTTTTGAATCAAGCATAAATAACTATTTTGGTAGGTTAAAAATTCAAAACGAGCTTGGTTTGAAAATGGATGGGTCGTTTAGAATCGAAACTGATACTAGCCATTT
>MDTA01068358.1_pt1 | contig 11037 bp, 10 predicted proteins | sample 811151 | NCBI WGS metagenome assembly MDTA01 (sample SAMN05326648, study PRJNA326480) | marine metagenome | isolation source: seawater | place: Indian Ocean: South | collected 2010 | reverse complement strand
GGGTAGAAGTGAAAGGTATTCCTAGAACCGTATTCCCCGCCGTAGGACCCATCCGGGTGAATGAAGTTCCAAGAGAAGTCTACCGCTTTGAGTAGGCCCTCCAGTAAGGCGTCGTCAGATTCCCCGTGGTCGAGCATTTTCCGTCGAAGCTTGGCAAGGAAATCGATCGAGCAGGTGTGATATCCCGGATCGGCTCCCTCGTACTCCTGAATCCACCCTTCTTCGGGGTGTTGCCAGGAAAGTGTTAGAGCCTGTCTTTGGTCGGCCACCTCGCGAGCTCGCTCATCACCCGTAATCAAGTAGGTATTGTAGGCCGCCAAGGCAGCCAGGGCTTGGTGGTTACCCAGTCTTCCAGTTTCGTTCTCCCTTTCCAGATGCCTTACCCTGCGAAGAAAAAACGAAGCGATCTCGTCGTCCTTCATCCCCAGTGTCAAATAGCTCTCGGTGGAGGCATAAAGGCTGAAAACCAATGCTCCCATGGCACGCTCGAAGGGAAAGTAGTCGTCGCAAGTGCCGTCGGGATGACTGGACTTGAGCATGAAGCGAATTGCGGCCTCGGATAGCTCTCGAATGCGGGCCAGTCCGTGGAAAGGGTTGTTTTCGAATTCGTTCTTGTAGACGAGGGCAAGCAGAAGCACCATCTCCTGCGACATGCCGCAAGGGAAATCCATGGTGCGATAATGCCAGAAGGAACGATCGAAACTGCCATAGCTGGGCGAGTACGGGTTTTGATCAAGTAGGTGAAGGATGCGAGGCACGTAGGGCAGGGCTAAGTCGAGGTACCGATTTCTCGAAATGCCGCCAGTTGAGCTTGCCCTTAAGCCTGGGGATGAGGAAGATGCGGAGGCCATTTGGTTAGGGGGCGTTTCTCGGGTAAAAACGAAAAAGGATTAAACCGGTCATGAAAGTGAGAACTGCCAGAATGAGGTTTCCGGCCCAGGCGATGCCCGACTGAATACCCAAGAAGTTCATAAGATGGACGGGCCAAAAATTAAATCCGTAAAAGGAATCGAACTCTAACAGCGAAATTTTCATTTCGCTGCGGACGCCGATTTCGGAGGCCAGATATATGGGCTCGGAGCGAGAGAGCTTGGCGAAGAACAAGAAGAGTGTCCCGGGCAGTTGAGGGGGGACGTCCTGGGCGGTGCCATCGTTAATCTTCTGCGCAAGCACGGAGTATTCGTGAGTTTTTGTCGAGACTGCCGGGAGTTGGAGCATCAGGATTGATAAAGGCACTAAGAGCCAAAGTCCGATTCTTGTTCGTTTTCGCCCGAGATTGAGAAAGGCGAAAGGGATCATCAACAAGGGCAGAATGGGGAAGAGAAGTCGGTTTCCCCAGCACCATCCGCCTTGAAGGCTTTTCCAAAAACACATGAGAACATACCAACAGGTGCAAAGCGAAATGATAAGAAGAAAGAACCTTCGGTGATCTTTGGGAATTGCGAAATACGCGGGCAAGGTCATCAGCAGTATCGGATTGAAAGGGATAATTCCCCGCTGCGTCGAAAACAGGTAGTCAAACCAGTCGCGTTGAAAATACAGGTAGGAGAAACTCGATCCTTGGGATCCATAGCCGGTTTCGAGGATATTACCGAATCTAAGGTAGTTGGCTGCGGCAAGCGCAAGTCCCATAGGAATAAGGAATATGGAGAAGTTCAGCAGGTTCTGTATTCTTGTCTTGATTGGATCGTCTGGCTTTTCAAGCCAGGCAAAGAGGGCGAAGATCGGGAGAAGTACGACGAAGGCCAGTTTCATAGCCACGAGAAGACCGCACCAAAAAGAGGCCAAGCGCCACCTCCGACGACTCTTTCCGATGACCGCATGCAAAGCCCCGAGTAAAAATGAGGATTGGGCGATCTCGGAATAATCCGATGCCGTATATTTCCAGTAGGCCGTGCAAATTCCCAAGATCAGCATGAAGAAGTTTGCATGTGCCGGGGACGCCCCGAGTTTAATGAGGATTGAGCGAAAAAACCACAAGCCCAGAAGGGCAAATGGGAGGTTGTAGAAGGAGAGCAGGAAATCGATGGTTACCCTTTGGTCGATGCTTGCGAGCCACGCTACGCCTTTTCCAAGAAGGACGATTGGTAGAAAGATTGTGACTAACCCGAGCCCATACTGAGAGTATATCTTGTCGGTCCCCTCAATTTCCGGGGCGATTTCCCTAACTATGGGGTCGACTGGATCGATCAGCATGCTTCCATCTTCGATGATGGCGATGGCGGTGCGTACAGAGTACTCGGTATCGATGATTTCAAGGTGTCCCTTGGCACTTGGGATGTATAACAACGCTAGCCAACCAAAGGGAGAGCGCAGCAATCCTGAAAGCAACATTTTGAAGGTTTTCAATCTTAGGTGTCCCTTTTGAAGCGAATGCTTTTTCGATATAGGGAAAGAGTCTTGTTCTGGGCTATCTTCCAATCGAAATGTCTCGAACGTTCAATTCCGGCAACAACCCTTTCCTTTCTAAATGCTTCATCGGCGAGAAGGTTCTCCATCGAGTTACAGATGAGTCGGGGATCAGAGACATCCTGAAGCATGATTCCTGCATCACCAAGTACCTCTGGGATACTTGAGTGATTCCCTGCAATGGGAACGCAACCCAAGCTCATTGCTTCCAATGGAGGAAGCCCGAAGCCTTCGTAACGAGATACGTACAAAAGACCTAATGAACTTGAAAACAACCTCGCCAACTCCATGTCGGAGGGTTTTGTTACCCACTCGATCTTTCTGATCCCACTCGATACCTTGCGGTCGATTTTGCTCGGTGGTGGCCCTGCAACGATGAATTTAACATCCTTGAATTTCTCACTTAAGAGTTCGAAGGCTTTGCAAGCGTTTTCAAAGTTCTTGTATCCCGATCTGGAGCCAACGAACAAAAACTGTGCTTTCCTCTGCAAAACGACCTCCCCGCTTTGGACGAAGTTATTCCCAAGATATACGACTTCGTTGGGGATTGACTCGGTTAGCTCCGGATAAAAGGAATTGAAATCTCGCCTGGTTGACTCAGAGATAAAGATCAAGCCATTGGCTTTCTTGTAGAAACTGGTCCTTCCTTGTTTGTCGTAAAGGTTTCCCGGCGCACCAAATTTTTCATGGATAAGGTCGTAGACGGTAATGACAAGGGATGCTCCTCTGTCTATGAAGTGCTGACCAGTGGGACTCAACCCGTACTCAATCGGATGAACGACGTCAAAATCGGAAGCCTGGAATCTTTTGTACCATTCCGCCTCAATCAGAAATGAAAGCCTGTGCGGTCGAAAGTGAGGGATAGGGGGCATCCCAAGCCCCAATACCTTTGAACGATAGTGAAAGGGATGGACGGATTTTCTGGAAAAAAAAACCTCATTGAAATCCATTGCCTGTTCCGAGAGTTTTTGGAAGTAGCGCAAGACACCGGCCTTTGGGGCTTGGCTGTAAGGGCCATCATAAAGAATTCTCAAGAGGGGGGCTAAAGTCTCTGGTTCTTGCCTAAGATTCGGCGACTGATGGATCGTAGGAAGCCATAGTGAGGGCAGAGTAGAGATATGAGGGCTGATTTTAAGTCCCGGTCTCTGACGTCTCCGATCAGCATGGGGTTAAGGCTTGCTCGAATGGCATGGAGGTAATCGCTGAAATTCATATTTTCCTCAACTCCGCCATTCCATCTCCAGTACCTCTCCAAAACGGAAAGTACGGAATCATTGCGCAGAGAGTAGACGACTAGTGAAGGGTCTCCAACTATTGAGAAACCAGCCTTAATCAGCCTTGATCCAAGCTCCTGATCCTCAGAGTGTACTAGGTTTGGATCAAAGTTTCCGACTGAAAGAACGGCTTCTTTACGCATGAGAGTGCCATAAGTCGAAAGAGAACTGGCCAAAAGAGGTTTCTCGCCCCAGATATGGTCTTCCTTGAAAAGATGGCGCCCTCGCCACCGGAGGGCTGCCCCCGCATTCTTCTCGATGTTTGCTATTCTTCCTGAAACTGCCGCGACCTTCGGGTCTTCAAAATGTGGAGCTGCTTCTGCAAGGAAATTTTCAGGTACGATATTGGTCGCATCGCAAAAGAAAACGAGTTGATGATTTGCCTCTTTGATGGCTTCCGCCCTCGCATAGCCTCTTCCTCTGCAGATGTCGTTTCGATGAAATTCAACTCCTTGAGTTTTGCAATTTTCGACTGCAGGTACCTTGGACCCATCATCAATGACAATCAGTTGACGAACCGGAAGGGTTTGCTGCTTGATGCTTTCGAGGACCTTACACAAGGTCTCGGAGTTGTCTAGAGTCGGGACGCAAGCTGTAATGGAAGGCTTCATTCTAAGCCTTTAGGCACCATCCAGAGCCAGTTCATCGGAAAAGGTCGCCCCTCGTTCATAAGGTTTAGCAGAGCGGTCTTGGTGCTAAGAAGTTTTAGGAAACTCAGTTTGCGGGGGAAGTCCGAAATCAACCTGTCACGACCGCAAATCGTTTTTATTCTATGAGTGTCCTGGAACCTGCCCACTAGCATTTCCTCGCAAGCGTGAACATACATTTCATGCACTTCGACCAATATAAAGGCTTTTTCAAGTTCATGAGACTTGCTTGGGTCGAGAAGTTTTTCCTCAAAACCTTCCACGTCGCAAATGATAAGCGCTCTCTCGCCGGATTCCCTGATTGAGGTTTGTATATCCGAGGGCATGCACTTGCCTCGAGAAACGAGGTTCTTGACTTCATTATCCTTTGCGAGATTGGAAAGGAAATGGCGATATTTTGATTGGTCCTCGTAGGCAAGCACGTTGATATGTGGAAATTTGATTGCCATGCCAATTGCATAATAGCCTTCTGCGGCTCCTATGCATATGACACCAGAAGGATTTATAGAAAGAATCTCTTGAAGCGTCTCTCTCAATTCCAATTCCCAAGTGCCCAATAACATTGCAGTATTGAAGTCGGGAACCTTGAAATCCATCCCGGCGAAGGTGCCTTGCATGATTTTCATACGGGATTTCCTTTTGAGGGCAAACCTGAGAAAGGATCTGTGAGGATGCTTGAGGAATCTAAGCGAATCTCTTATCCGGAGGGGGAAAAGGTTTATTAATGCCTTCAACGCGCTTACAGAGGAACTGATGCCAGTGGTATCAGTTGCGTAGGGACTAAAGTACGAAAACCGCTCGCAAGCATGAGACCTAATCAGTGTTCAGGATCATTAAGGAGGAAGTGCCTCGCAGGTTCAAACAGGTCCTTTTCTTGGATGGTTTCAGGGAAGTGCTCTTCAGCAATCTCAATCGAACCGAAGAAGGCGTTGGTGCCAGTTAGCTCACAACCTAGATGCCGGAGACGTTTGGTGGTCGCGATTTCGGTCAAAACGCCGAGAGTTGCCCCAACTTTATATGTTCCATCCCATTTTCCGCCGGGCACATACTTACTTTTCCATTTTGCAGGAGAAGGAAAGAATCCATTGTATTCAACAACGGCTATCTTAGCCTCTAGGGAATTCATGTTTTCCCACACATGGTGGGTATCCATGTCGATGTCTAAGGACAGCAAGTCAACTTCTTTTGGAACCCCTTCTCTATTAAGCAGATCGTCTATGTCGTCAGGGTAGACGTAGGCATTGATAATCCTAAGGGATCCAGAATCTATAAATTCTGCAAAGTTATTTCTAGCGGTCAGGCAGGAAGTCTCATCTCCTTCGATCCAAATACCACTCCAGCCGAGTTCCAACAAAAGCCTTGTGTTGTTTTCGTTTCCATCACCCGTCCCAATTTCCAGAAAAGTGCCTTTGGAGATTCCAAGTCTGGAAAAAATTTCCAAAAGAATCCCATCTTCGCCATTCTGGGAAAAAGTCTGCTGCTCATGGGTAGCGGGGAAGCCCGAACCTGACTCGGTCTTTCTGCTTATTAGTTGCTCCCTGAAAATATGTTGCTGGATGCGAGTTTGCTTGGTGAGCTGAAAACGAATCAACGCAAGTTCACGGCGAATGTCCAGAAACCATCGAATGCCGGGTATCTTTTTTATGAAATTTTTCACTTTCGGTTTAAGTTTAGGAATTTATTCGAACGATGTTTTTGAGATAGTTCTTCAAGGAAAGAAGAATAGGAGGCTTTTCCATTGAATAGTAGCGTTTTTCGAAACCCAGATCTCTGTGGATTTGCGGGTGCTTTAGAGGTTTGACGACCTTTCCCAACTTGTCGGGAAACATTTTCACAGCCTTAGCGGTATAGGTATTTGTACCCTCAGGACCAATGCCTATGTTCGAGACTAAGTTGCTGGAGGGCATGATCGAAAGTCCCCCGTTCCTCAGGCAGGAATAGACCCATTGGTAGTCCCAAGTCCATGGGTCCTTGTTGTTACAGTGAAGATCAAACATTTTTCGCATGCCCTTTTTGTGCCTTCTCGAGTGAAACCAGTGGTCGAGGAAATTATCCTTCTCTTGGTCCTTCCAATCTTTCATTCCCAAGTCGAAATAATTCCATGACCTTGCCCATGTCGCCCAACCCCAAATACTATATATAGAGCAAAAACAATATGAGTGATCGGGGTTGCTGGCTCGCGGTTGGAAATTGCATCCTGAAATATGGGAAATCCGATGGTCATCCTCGTATTTTTCCAACAATTCGTCGCAGAAACCAAAAAAAGAGGTATCGGGTAGCGTGTCGTCTTCAAGAATGATGGCCTTTTTTTCCTTTGAGAATACGTGGTCGAGGCCAGTCTGCACTCTTTTGGCGAGACCGAGGTTGGTCGATGAATAAACTTTTTCAACTTGGCAATCCCAGTCCACTTTCCTTTCGAAAATTTTGCGGACGGCTTTGCATGCTTCATCTTCTTCAGTTGACTTGGGACCATCGGCAACCACGTAAAGGCGAGGGGGTTTGGCCTCCCGAATTCTTTGAAATACCCGCATGGTAGTATTTTCCCTACGGTAGACGATGATTGCTACGGCGGTATTCAATTGAAGGAAATCATGGTTGAAGGGTCATGGCAATCCGGGTGATAGAAAATTACGTCCCTGCAGAATTGACCTGATTGCTCGGCTCTATGATCAGTGGTAGATTGATAGCCGATTTCGAAGAGGAGCCGACCGACGTTCCAGTCCATGATCGAGGTCGCGTTTGCGTAATGGGAATTGAGTTCCACGACAAGCCATGGTCTGCAGGCATTGATGGTTTCGCAGGCACCCTTCAAAACTTCATATTCGTGTCCTTCGACGTCTATTTTAATGCCGCCGACCTTTGTCTTGAACCGGATACTGTCCAGTCTGGAAACATCAACGTCCATTCGCTGTGAAAACTCCTCCTGGGGGTTCAGGGTGCTAACTTGATGAACCGCTTTGTCTACATGCATGGTCGCTTTGCCATCGCGATCGGATAGACCCATGTTGAAAATTTGCCATTGAGATTTGGCTCGGTTGAGCTCTTGTGTCGCGCACAGTCGCTCGAACAACTTTCCATTTGGTTCGAAACTGTAGACCAAGCCATTTTTCTGACAGGTTACGCCAAGGGCCAAAACGCTCCATAAGCCTATGTTGGCTCCACAATCAACGAAGCAAGAATCATCACTGAGGTTACTTTCGAGGAATTGGTGCACCTCCCTTGGGTACAAGCCCAGCCAAAGAGGAACCTCGGTGATGTCGTCGAGATCTACTAGAATCTTCTTGTTTCCGGGAAAATAACCATACCCAAAGCCTTTCCGGGAGAAAAGGTTCAAGATTGCCAGCTTAAACTTGGGAATTCCCCTGATGTTGGAAGGGATTTTTTCAAGTGCTCTTATTACGTTCACGGAATCAGTCGGAAACACTTCGAAGCAACTCGGTGTGTTGGTGAAATGAAGAATTAGTTATGACGGTTATCTGTTTATGGTAAAAATTACTTTCAGCCTGAGATTGCATTTCGAGGAATCTCAGAGGGGCAGATTGGAGTGAGCGTGGAAGGATTTAGAGGTGTGTTCCAGTGCAAGGGGTAGAAAGTCGGAGTGGAGAAGAAGAACATCGGCTTGGATGAGGCGACCATGATGAAAATGAGGCTGATAAAGGTTGAAGACGATGAAGGAATGAAAGTCTGAGAGGTAATGAAGAAGAGCGCTGGGATTGGGTTGGCCTTCGTAGGGCTTGACGAAAAGGACCTCGCACAGAATGGCGCGTATCGTTCCTCTCTCAAGCGCTTTGGAAGCTCCTTTGAGAGCAGGCAGTTCGGAACCCTGCAAGTCTAGTTTGAGAATATCGACTCGTTCTATTCCGTGATGCTCAAGAAAGGTATCGAGGGTTTGTGTCCGGACCTCGATTTCCTTGGTTGTGTCGAGGAGGTCGCCGTATGGATCTTGGCGTTGGGAGGAGGTCGGGAGAAGTGAGTTGGAGCCTTCGGATTGGTTGATGTGCAGGGAGGCGGTTCCGTCGTAGTTGGAGAGTGCGAATTTGTGTGGGCGTATGCGGGGGTTGTTATTGGCGACGGATTGAACTTGATCGAAGAATGGTAAGTGCGGTTCTATTGCGTGGATGGTGGCTTCTGGGTAAAGGTGAGAGAGTTTTGCGGATGTTTGACCAATGGAGGCTCCTGCATCAATGATGATGAGTGCTTCTTGCTCAGGCATAAGGTGGAAGAGGGCATTATATGGGTCGTCCGCTTGTTCGTGGAGAGATTTCGATCGTAGTTCCATGCCGAAGCGGGCCAAGGTGGTTTGGGGGGATTTGCGTAGAAGGTTTAGCATTTTTGAAAGCCTGGTGGGAGTACGGTGGGGACGGGGAGCTTTTGAGTTTTGTGTGCGAGGATGAGATTCACGCCGTTGCCGTAGCGGGGAGCGTAGTTTTGAAGAGCGGTTAGGGAGAGAAGTGAGTTTTGTTCGGATTTGTCCGTTTCGAGGACGATGAGGCGGGCTTGAAAAGGGTATTCGGCCAATCCTTCCAATACCTGTTTTTCGTGTCCTTCGACGTCTATTGAGAGGAGATCGACTTTGCGGAAGCTGGGGTGATGATCGAGGAGTTGAGGGAAAGTAATAGCGGGCACTTCGATGGATTTTGCGTCCGATGTGGGAGTGCAATCGGGTGAAGCAACTCGAGATAGTACGGCTTCATATCCGTCGTGAATGAAGGGCAAGGAACCGGGATTGTCTGATAGGGCGGCTCGGATGCATTTGACCTTGCGGTGGAAGAGATGGTTGAGGCGGAGCTTGCGGAAGGTGGGCGGTGAGGGTTCGAGGCAGACTCCGCAGGCACCGTTTTTGGCGAATTTGTAGGTATTGGAGAAGAGGACGCCGTCGTTTGCACCGACATCTATGAAGGATTTGACTGAGTTGGGAGCGAGGAGAGATTCGATCAGGAGATCTTCGCCGTGCTGGGCGTAGGTATTGCGAGGATGCGACCAGTTTTTCCAGACTACACCCATGTAGTATTTGGCATATTTGAGGGAGGTAAGCACGGTTTTCAGGAATGAGGCTGAAGAGGGAGGGAGGTGATCGCTTCGTTTTTTTGCAGGCAGAGGCGGGGGGCCTCCCCGTAGAAGGAAGCCCATGAGCCGAATGAGCTGGGTGGCCCTAAAATGAGTTGGCAACAAGAGAGGGCGTGCAGGTCCGTCATCAGGGACCGAGATGACATTGCTGGCTTGATCGGATCGAAGGCGTCTCGAGGAGGCAATTCATCGGAACATATTAAATAGGCCGGCTTGCGCTTCTTCTTCAGGAGCTGGTCATGCACTTGCAAGAGCCACTCGCGGTATTGTCTCCAAGAGTGGAAATGCCTTCCATCCTGCCAGTTTGCATAGTCCCCTCGCCGCGCATGGATGCCTACCAGGAAGTCGTGAGGAGGGAGCGAAGCCAAGAGGCGGTTGACCTCTTCGACGTATTTTTTTTTGGGAGTGAGAACTTGTCGTACCCGATCGGATTGATTCGAAAGCGCATTGGGGCACTGGATGTCCCAAGCCCGGACCAGCATTACTCTTGGATGAGGAGACGCGTTTCCAGCATGATCGAGGTCTTCTTCGGTCAGGGTTTCGTCGTCGGCCCTTGTAAGCAGGCGAACTTGTGAACCAAGCCTCGAGAGGTGACGGTCACTTAGGGCAATTCTCTGGAGAAACGCGACCATACGAGGTATGTGCAGGAGAACCCGAAGAATGGGTGACTGCAACAGGTGCCGGTCGGCGGAGCATTGCCGTCCGCCCTGAAAATGATGGGCATAATTGACGAAACTCAAGTTTAGAAGGTCCAGTTTTTTTTCCAAGCACCAAGCCAAGGCATTTGCATGGGTGTGGAGCCGGTTGCCAAGCTGACCGTAGTCATGCTTGAGCATGAGGATGGGTTTCAAGAGATGGGCAGTTTATTTAATCTTTTGGAAGATGAGGATAGGGATTGTTGAAATCCGCATGCCCCGGAAATTGCAGTTGCGTACAGAATCACGTTGAGTTCGTTATATACGCGGACTTCCATCATGTTGGATCGGAAGAAGAGGGCGGCTAGATAGATGATGCCAACCCAGAGGAGTCGTTTCGTGGGCTGATTGAGATGCTTGAAGTTAAGGAGCGGAATAATCCATATCCCTGCGAAAATCGTGAGGAACCACCTCGGGTTTTCCATGGCCCAGTGCGGGCTGGCGGAAGGAATCTGCGAAAGGAATGCGATCATTGAGTGCGGAGCCTCGAAGAATTCTCCAGGGTTTCCTCGAAAAGCGTAGCTTAGGAAGATTCGGGAGGCGACCCAGAGCAAAGTCTGAGCGAGGGTATGAAGAAGCAGGGAGCGGTTTTGGTTCAGGAAGCCGGAAGCAGTTTTGGAGGGAATTGCGGCAAGCAGAAAACCGGCTAGGGAAATAAAGCACGCCGATTCCCTGTTCAGAAGGGCGAGCATGAAAACGGGATAGAACCAGAGCCATTTCTTTTGGTGATGAAAGATCACTCCCAGGGCAAAGAAGGCAAGGGAGGGAACGTCGTAGGGGTAATAGAGTCCGGCTCCATCGAAAAAGCCATTGATGGCAATATAATTCCAAGAGACCGGAAGGAGAATTAGGAAGGAGGCAAACGGATTGATGTTGTAGCCCAATACCCGCAGGAATTTTGGCATCGTCAGGATGAGTGAGGATACAAAAAGCGCATTGAGAAGT
>MDTA01095032.1_pt1 | contig 11038 bp, 10 predicted proteins | sample 811151 | NCBI WGS metagenome assembly MDTA01 (sample SAMN05326648, study PRJNA326480) | marine metagenome | isolation source: seawater | place: Indian Ocean: South | collected 2010 | reverse complement strand
CCGCATGGGACGTATATGGTCGAAACAGCCTGATTATCCACATCTATCCTCATCTGGATTCGCCCATCTCCATTGATGACATTATCCGTTATTGCGGTACCCACGCTCTTGGAGACCATTATGAATCCAAACGAATCTGGAATGAAATCAAATCTCGTCAGATCTATGCCCTTGAAATAAGGGACACAGTCATCCGCCACTAGCTCATTACAATTAGTCAAAGAGTTAACTGTAATCATCGAATTAACGTCATTAGCTAAAGCCCTCTCTAACAAATCAGTATTCCCGTCAGTCCCCCTCTCTATCCAGACCATTGCAATTTTACTAGCGGCCGAGGGCCAATCAGAGTCCTCGCTACCATTTCCTAGATCAACAATCTCAGCGTTTTCAGTATGGAAAATGTTCACAGATCCGCTGTATCCTTGAATCACATAGTCTTCTCTGTGGGTAAACTGAGTTATCTCCCTGTTCAAATCAGCGACCGTGCAGGGGGCTGGCCCTCCGAAAATATTTCCAATATCTCCCGGCACACATATGGATAAATCTGGCTCTTCTCCAATTTCGAACATATTGACATCAAACTCATCCATTGTAGATGGTATCCCCATGGATGTAAAATTATTCTTAATTGAATTAGCTGTATTTTCCTCTTCTATGGTTCCAGACATTCTGCCTTCCCATTCAGGATGTCCCAAATCAACTAGCGTCTGAGCGAATTCTCTAGTTTTGTCAGTATCAAAATCAATGAGTACGTATTCTGGCTCTCCTTGAATAAAATCTAGTATTTCGTCACCATAAAGGACAGCTCCTCCGGACCCGCCAAAAACCAGTATCGAAATCACCACTAGTGTAGAAAATGGTAAGCCTCTTATCCTATCTAAAAATCCTATTAATTCCTTATTCTCAGATGCAATATCAACAATTTCAGCCTGAAAAACAGAATTTTCTTCCAACCTCCCAACTAGCTCCTCCTTTCTCCCAGAAACTGGCAGCCCTCTTTCCCTGAGGGAGTCTTTGAGTTCAGATACTGATAGATCAGACCACTCCGAGGATTCACTCATAACGGTGATAAATCACACTGACTATTGAACCCATTCTGGTGGATGTCTGAAATAACCCGATTACTCCAGAGTTACTTCATCACCGGTCCATCTCTTACCAAGCTCGTGTGACACTCCCATCTGATCCAAAATTCTAGCTACGACGAAATCAATTAGGTCATCAATTGACTCCGGTGAATTGTAGAATCCTGGATTCGCTGGTAATATCACAACACCCCACGAAGACATCTTCGCCATAGCTTCTAAGTGAGGCGTAGGAGATGGAGTTTCCCTTGGTACAATGATTAGCTTCCTTCTCTCCTTAATTGCAACGAGAGCGCTTCTGGTAGATAGGTTGTCAGATATTCCTGCTCCAATTTTTCCTATGGTTGTTCCACTAGCCGGGCAGATAACATATGCGTCATACAATGCTGATCCAGATGCCGGTTTGGCCGCAAGATTCGCATTATTATGTAGGGATACGCCTTCTACTTCATTCAGCTCTGCGGCACCTATGCCACACTCAAGTTTGAGATTGATTTCTCCGGCTTTACTTATTATGAGATCAATTTCCCATCCAGCTAAACTCAGTTGCTCAACTAACCTAACTCCATAGCGGGCACCCGAGGCCCCGGTTATCGCCACTACTGCACGAGGCATGATATGCCGGCAATGCTACATGCCTTGAATGGTTGCCTAACGCCCTAAAATTGATTTTAGTGATTCTGAGAGATATTCAAACTCCCCTCTGGTGTTGTAGATATGAGCTGAAATCCTGATATATTTGGTATTGTGAACAGGCCATGAAATCACCGGTACTTGAATCCTGTAATCATCATAAAGTAAATTATGAATAGGCTCACCATCTGGTGGAGACGGGAAAACTTCGCCCTCTCCTGGGAACTCAACCGATGACATCGAAGAAATCATGGAATCCGGCGTAGGGGCTGTAGTACCCAGGGCCTCACAAAGAAGCTCTCTGCCTTGAAGTATCATCTCCTTGTTCTTCGCCATTATTCCTTCCCAACCTCCCTTAATCTGACTTCCCAAGAACCCAATAGAGAACGGAATACATAGCCAAGGACTAGGGTCTCGTGTACCCGACCAGTCAAATTCAAAACGGAATTTCTCTGCTACAGGTAGATCACTTGAATAACCATGACCTATGTTTAGTGGGCTAATTTCCGTTCTCTTATCTTCTCTAATATGAAGAAAAGCAGATCCCTTGGGAGTACACAACCACTTGTGACAATTTCCAGTAATATAAGCTGGATTCAATTTCGAAATATCAAGAGGAACAATTCCGGGGCCATGAGCTGCGTCAACCAGAACATCGACACCCCTGTTTTGTAGCTGATATACTAGGCTCTCAAATGGCATTCTTACCCCCGTAGGGCTGGAAACAGTATCTATCATTGCCAATACCGTTCTGCCAGTCACTGCTGACAAAATTGGGTCAATGATTTCGGAATCATCGCCCAATCTGAAAGGAACATGTACGATTACTGTCCTAGCACCAGATCTTTCAGTGACGAAATCAATCGCATTCTTACAAGCCTGATATGCGTGATCTGGAACTATAATTTCATCTCCCTGAGAAAGTTTTAGAGATCTTAGAACAGTATTTACTCCCATCGTAGCATTGGTAACGAAAACCATGCCCTCTGGATCCGCATTAAGTAATCTGGAAAGCTCAAAAATGGATTCCTCCCATAGATTCCTCATTCTCCTCTCCACAAAATATACTGGATCTTTCTCCATTTCATTCCTGATCCTATCCTGTTCCTCACGAACAGCAATGGGGGCCGCACCAAAAGATCCATGGTTTAGGAAGACTGTATTCGGGTCCAATCCCCATAGTCCGGCAAGTGGGCCTTTCTCAGGAATCATTCTATGCTCACACATCCCCTACATTATAGTAGCTGGGAACTCTCCCTAAAATTTTCTGACATGTCTCGAACAATGCATCCTCGATTCTTTTGATATCAATCTTGTTCCCATCCCTATCGAAACAATATCCAAGCTTGTTTAGACAAGTATGGGTTCCTTCCTGCATGCCGCATCCAGAGACCCCCTCAACTCTTGAACCAGGTGTATTCACATTTATTGACATCCCATGCCTACTGACCCATTTAAAGAAAGAAAGTCCAATGGAGCAAATTTTGTGTCCATCGACCCAAACCCCCTGCATCGCTTTATCTTTGTATGACTCGATACCACATATTTCTAAAGCCGATATTGCCCAATCCTCTAAGAGGGATACCACTGCTCTGACACTTTGATACTCCCCTTCCCACTTAATTATTGGATAGACAACTAGTTGCCCGGGCCCATGCCATGTTGCCCCTCCGCCTCTATCTGTCTCGAATATCTGATAATCCTCTATCTCCACTCCATCCCTGACTGCCTTGGGGCCCAAAGTGACGACTTCTGGATGAATAACGAAAATCACAGTATCCGTAATTTCGTCCTCAATTCTCCTTTCCTGTAATTTTTTCATCTTGTCAAAAACTGTTGAATAATCCTCTACTCCGAGATGGAGTATTTTCATTTCCTTCAAGAATCCACCTCATGCTGAATGGATAGCGTGTCCTAGAGATTTTAGAACGCTTTCGTGGAATGCCTCTGTCATAGTGGGATGAGCGTGTACTGTATCGGCAATATCCTCCAGAAGAGCACCCATCTCAAGAGCTAGTACAAACTCTCCATGTAGTTCAGCCACATGACTGCCTACTGCTTGTATTCCTAGGATAACATGATCAGAATCTCTAGCTACAACTCTGATAAATCCGCCAGTTTTCTCGGCTTCAAGAGTTAGAGCTCTGCCATTCGCAGCCAATGGAAACTTCCCCACAATTATTTCCTCGCCTCTTTCTTTAGCCTCATCAGGCATCAAACCAACAGAAACTATCTCAGGTTCAGTGAAAACAATGGCAGGGATAGCGACCTTGTCAAACTCCCGGTTTAAACCTGAAATAATCTCTGCTACCATCTCTCCTTGTGAACTGGCCTTGTGTGCCAGCATTGGCTCTCCAGAAACATCACCTATCGCGAAAACACCGGGAATATTTGTCCTACATTGTCTGTCAATTCTTATGAATCGCCCGGAGGGATCCATCCTTACTCCCATAGTCTCTAGTCCCCAATCCTTGGTATTCGGCTTCCTTCCGACCGTTACCAATACCTTGTCAACCTTAATTGATTGAAGCTCACCATCTTTCTCGAAAGAGAGCTCGACTTTCTTTGAGGCACCTCTTCCCTTTATCTCTGCACCTTTCGCCAAAGAGTTAGTGTGGATAGAGACTCCATGCTTCTTGAGCCATATCTCCAGAGGCCTTCGGAGCTCTTTGTCAAATATTCCTAATATATTGTTCATCCCCTCTATTACCGTTACTTCTGAGCCCAGCTTAGAAAGTGCACAACCGAGCTCTAGTCCAATGTAACCGCCTCCGACTATGGCAACCTTAGCGGGCAAGGAATCTAAGTCAAGAGCCCCAGTAGAAGAGAGTACGAACTCTTCGTCACAAGGCATGAAAGGAAGGTCTATGTGACTAGATCCAGTTGCTATAATGACATTTTCGGCCTCAATTTCTATATCGCCCTTTGAGGTTTTCACAGTACACCTCTTAGGGCCTGTGAAAGTTGCCCAACCTTTCACTAAATCTACACCAGCTCCCTTCATCAGAGATTCCACGCCTTTATTCAAGCGATCTACAATCGAGTCCTTCCAAGAAATCAGTGATGACATATCTAACACTGGTTCAGACGATATTGAAATTCCCATATGTCCATTCTCAGAGCTATGCTTCGAAAGTGTCTCAAATCTTTCAGCCGCATGTATCATGGCCTTGCTTGGAATGCAACCTCTAATCAGACAGGTTCCCCCAGATTTATCTCCTTCTACAACTATGGTATCAAGGCCGAGCTGACCGGATCTAATTCCAGCTACATATCCGCCAGGGCCGGCGCCAACAATCAAGACTTGACACTTTCTAATTTCAGTCATTATGCCACCTCACATAAATATCATAGCAGGATGCTCTAGCATTCTTTTCAGATGCTGTACGAGACTGGCTCCATCAGCTCCATCGATTACTCTATGATCAAAGGAGCTAGAAAGATTCATGATTCTCCTAACTACGATATTTCCGCTTCTGACAACTGGCATTTCTCTAGCTTTGTGCACTCCCAATATGGCCATCTCTGGATGATTAATTATTGGTGTTGCCCCTAGCCCCCCTTCTCTTCCAAGGCTGGTAATCGTGAAAGTGGAGCCTGTTAAGTCATCAAGACTGGCTGTCCCTGTTCTCGCTGCTCCAGAAACACGGATCAGGTCGCTTGCTGCCTGCCAGACGTCCATAGCCTCAACATTCTTTACTACAGGAACGTAAAGCCCCCTGTCCGTTTGTGTGGCTATTCCCAGGTTCACGGCCTCATGCCGGTGAACCACCCCTTCTTCATCGTAGAAATATCCATTACATTCCGGATGTTCTGGCATAATCTTGGCAAGAGCTAGCATAATGAAGGGCAAGTAGGTTAGTTTTGGCTGGTCCTCGCCACGACTAGCGTTCAGTGCCTGCCTCAGTGCTTCAAGCTCCGTAACATCGACCTCCTCAAAATATGAGAAATGAGGGATTGAGAAAGCACTCTTGACCATCTGCTCGGAAATCTTCCTCCTGAGGCCAACAATTTTGACCTCACTAATGCCACTTCTCTTCGTAGAGTAAGCCACGGGAGGGGCGCCCATTATGGCTCCACCACCAGCAACGAAGGCATCTATATCCGCATGTCTAATTCTTCCAGCAGGGCCACTGCCGTTCAATGATGAAAGATCTATTCCTGACTCTCTGGCTCGTCTTCTGACGGCTGGGCTGGCTAGTACCGTTTTAGAACTAGAAACAGGTATTTTCGGAGCCGACCTTTCAATAGGTTTCGAAATTTCAGGTGCTTTCACCTCCACTTTCTCTTCGATCTTTTCAGGCAGTTTCTTTTCTTCCACTGCCTTCTCTTCTTCAACTACTTCCGGCTCTTCAGTATCATCAGGAGTTTCAGGAGCAGTTGAATCGGTATCGAATTCTATCAGAACTGACCCAACAGCAACCATATCCCCCACCTCTCCATTAAGGGACAGAACAGTGCCATCCGTCGGGGACGGAATAGTTACAGTGGCCTTATCAGTCATGACATCTACTATGGGGTCATCCTCAGAAACTGAATCCCCTACGGATACATGCCAGGTGACTACTTCGCCCTCGACGACTCCTTCTCCAATATCGGGTAATTTGAAATCATATTTCGCCATGTTAATCCTCCTGTGTTTTCGCTATCGCCGCGACCACTCTGTCAGGTCCGGGCATGTAATCCCATTCAGTAGTATGGGGAAAAGGTGTGTCCCATCCAGTTACCCTCTCTATTGGCGATTCTAGACTCCAAAAGCATCGCTCCTGGATAGATGCGGCCATTTCAGCTCCAAATCCACTAGTTTTTGGAGCCTCATGAACGATTACGCACCTACCAGTCTTCCGAATAGATTTGACCACAGCTTCTCTATCCCAAGGGACTAGAGTTTGGAGGTCAATGAGATCGCAAGATATCCCACTATCCTTGATTGCTTGCTCGCACACATGAACCATCGCACCCCAAGATATCACTGTGCATCTATCTCCCTCCATTGCTAATCGAGCTTCACCTAAGGGAATGGAATAATGAGATTCAGGGACCTCTGCCTCTGGATGGCCCGACCAAGTCGGCACGTTGTGAGGGTCCCCGTAGAAGGGCCCTCGGTAGCATCTCTTAGGCTCGAAGAAAATTACCGGATCGTTATCCTCTATAGAGCTGATCAATAGTCCCTTGGCATTGTAAGGGGTTGAGCAATAAACAACCTTGAGGCCCGGTGTATGAGTAAACTGGGCCTCAGGAGATTGTGAGTGATGATGACCTCCTCTGATCCCTCCTCCTGCAGGGGTCCTGATGGTTACCGGACACCAGAACTCTCCTCCAGAGCGATGTCTAACCTTGGCCATCTCGTTAACTATCTGATCGTAAGCAGGAAAAATATAGTCAGCGAATTGAATCTCAACTACGGGCCTGAGTCCATTAATTCCCATTCCGAAAGCCGTAGACGCAATTCCTCCCTCTGAAAGTGGCGAGTCAAAGACCCTATGTTTTCCATGTTTCGCTTGCAGGCCATCAGAAGTTCTGAAAACACCGCCAAAGTATCCAATATCTTCGCCGAACATTATGACATCGTTATCCTTTGTGAGCATAGTATCTAGAGCATTATTTACAGATTCTACCATATTCATGTTAGGCATCAGGAATCCCTCCATCTCTTCATTTCGTCCCATTGTTCTTCTAGATGCCATGGGGGATTCTCATAAACTTCAGTAAAAATCGCATCAGATGATGGATAGGGGCCATTGGCCAAATCTCCAAATTTGACAGCTTCTTTGTATGCTGCCATCACCTCTGAGTCTATTTTATCAAAAAGCTCCTGATGTTCCTCGTCCGACCATTCCCCTATCTCTTTCAGATGGTCTCTAAGACGATATATTGGATCCCCTCCAGGCCAAAATGAGTGAATATCCGTTGGCCTATACCTAGATGGATCGTCGCTACTGCTGTGAGCTCCTGCACGATATGTCAGGACTTCTATGTGAGTAGGGCCTAGTCCCACCGATGCTCTTTCCCTGGCCCAAGAAGTAACAGAATAAAGGGCCAAGAAATCATTTCCATCAACCCGTATACTGGGAATTCCATATGGCAGTCCCCTGACAGCAAAATTACCATTTTTACTTGCAAAATTTTTGTGTGTGGAGATTGCCCATTGATTATTGACAACGTTCAGTATTACTGGAGCTTGAAAAATACTGGCGAAATTTAACGCATAATGATAGTCCCCTTCCGCACTCGCACCATCACCGATCCAAGTTATTGTGACTTCATCAAGGTCCTTGTAATCCGAAGCCAACGCAACCCCAACCGCCTGGCTAAACTGTGTTCCAACGGGACTTGAAACAGAGATGAATCGCCCGTCTCTGTAAGTGTAATGGACTGGCATTTGCCTCCCTTTGACATTATCCATTTCATTGCCAATGCAATGGCAAATCATACTGACCATATCTCTTCCTCTGACGAATTGCGCTCCTGGTTGTCTGTAAGTTGGGAATAACCAGTCTTGCTCTTTCAAAGCCATAGTCTGAGCTATAGCAACTGCTTCCTCTCCGTAAGAACGCATGTAGAATGAGAGCTTGCCCGTTCTCTGCATTTTCATCATCCTATCATCAAAGATACGAAGTCTCATCATATGCTCTAGGCCGGATTTCATTTCTTCTACGGGAAGCTTCGGATCCCAATGCCCTGAAGACTTGTTGTCGTCGCCAAGAACCCTCACTAGCCCCTCTGCCAGTGAGGTAGTTTCAGAAGCATCACAATCGACGTCTGGCCTTTTCAAATCCTCTGGAGACCATGGCCATTCGACGAAACCAGCCTTATCCCCTGGCCTATGTGGTGCATCAGGAACATGAATTGGGTCCACCCCGTGTCCTTCACTCATATTCCATACACCATCTCAACACTCATATCTTTTGGCCTCCTTAGCCGGAGAAAAAGTAAGGTGACTTACTGCAGAACCTGTTGACTCTCTGGTAACTACTGGTTCCAAGCCCATAGCCTCCTCCAACAGAAGGCCAGCACGATAGCTGGACCTCACTAGGGGCCCACTGGCAACGGCAGAGAAGCCCATTTCTCTGGCTTCCTTGTCCCAATCAGCGAATTGAGAAGGCTCAGGGAATCTATCAACGGGCAAATGGCGACCACCGGGTTGAAGATACTGTCCCAGAGTAATCATATCGACTTTCGAGGATCTAATCATCTTCATCGCCTCAATCACCTCTGAGTCAGTCTCTCCAATGCCAACCATGATACTGGTCTTAGTTTTCAAATCTGGACGCAAATTCTTGGCCTCTGAGAGAATCTTCAAAGATTGTGTGAATGAGGCCCTTCTGTCCCTTACAATCTTGTCTAGCCTCGGCACACACTCAACATTATGAGCAAAAACACGAATTGGTAGCCCATTCAATAGGATTTTGAGGGATTCTAAGTTTCCATCAAGGTCAGAGCAAAGTAACTCAATCCCTACATCTGGACATCTATCGTGAACTGCCATTATACATCTTCTGTAGTGACTCGCCCCTCCATCGGGTAGATCATCTCTGTTGACAACGGTAATCACTGCATGATTTATTCCCATTCTCTCAATTGCAGTCGCTAAATCTTCCGGCTCATCAGGGTTTAATGGAGGAGGGACACGGGAAGTTTTGACGGCACAGAATCTACACCCCCTTGTACACACATCCCCCGCAATCATGAAAGTTGCAGTCCCTCTTCCCCAGCAGTCATGGATATTAGGGCACCGAGCTTCAACGCAAACAGTATTCAGGTCGTTATCCTTGACACTAGCCATAGTAGTATTGTAAATGGACTGGGACTTCCCAATTGGAAGACTGGTCTTGAACCATTTTGGAAGTCTTTTCCTCTCCTTAGTCACTCTATCTTTAGTATTCTCAACAAGAGTTCCTGAACAGGAATTTGTAGTAATTTGAGATGAGCCAACGGTCGGTAGTCGCATCGCCATCACACATACCGGATAGAGGTACGGAATTAATCGTTCTTATCGACCAATTTCGGGTCCTGCAATACAACCCGTAATAGGAGTGAAACCCTTCCCACACTCATGGAAGAGTCAATCATACTGGTCACAGGAGGCGCAGTGAGGATTGGAAGGGAGATTTGCTTGCGCCTTTCCGACTGTGGTTATACTATTGCAATACACTACAATTCTTCAGAAAATGAGGCATCCAATTTAGCAGATATTATCAATTCCAAAGGAGGTAGGGCCGCCTGTTTCTCTGGAGACCTTATGGATCAACACATGCCCGCTAGATTATTTGAAGAAATTAAACAAGAACTCGGACCAGTATCTGGTATTATCAATAATGCTTCACTATTCAACTTTGATGATATTTCCAACGTTTCATTAGAATCATGGAACCGTCATATGCATGTCAATGCCCTATCGCCCACATTACTCATTTCAGAGCTAAATCGAAATCTTCCTTCAGATAAGGTCGGTTCAGTAATCAATATTTTGGATCAAAAGATTTCCCAGCCAAACCCGGATTATCTGTCCTATACTGCATCGCGTTTCGCCATGGCTGGATTAACTGAAACACTTGCTAGAGGGCTTGCCCCTTCGATCAGGGTAAATGCAGTGGCCCCTGGCCACACTTTGCCAAGTCCGGAGCAAACAATGGAGGGCTTTGAGAAGGCGCAATCCCAATCTCCTTTGCAATCAGGTCCAACAGCTACAGATATTGCAGAGGCCGTAGTCTACCTAATGTCGGCCAAGTCAGTAACTGGGCAGATAATTTATGCAGATTCTGGTGAGCGATTCTTATCTAGGAGCAGGGACGTCGTCTTTGAGACGGAGGAATAAGATGGACCAAAACTCAGATGAATCGGGCCATTTTGATGCTGAGAAGAGGCCAGGAAAGACATTGATTTTTCTGAGGGAACTAATCAGAGAAGTGGATATCGGAATTCATACTCATGAGATAGGCTGCCCCCAAAGGTTAAGTTTTGATATCGAGGTATCAACACTCGGGTCAGAACCTCCCATATCTGATAGAATTACAGATGTAGTGGATTACGAGTACTTACTGGAATCAATAGAGGATTCAATCAGTGGAACAAGACTCTCACTTCTCGAGTCCTTAGGGTCAAGAATACTGGATAAGCTAATGATTCCGCTCCAAGTTTACGAGGCATCGATAAAAATCACCAAAATGGATATTCTGGAAGGCGATGCAAAATTCGGCTGTCATATGTCCAGGAAGAGATGATGGTGCAGAGGGCAGGATTTGAACCTGCGAAGCACTACGCACTGGGACCTCATCCCAGCCCCTTTGACCACTCGGGTACCTCTGCTTGAGTTGTGT
>MDTA01116176.1_pt1 | contig 11039 bp, 6 predicted proteins | sample 811151 | NCBI WGS metagenome assembly MDTA01 (sample SAMN05326648, study PRJNA326480) | marine metagenome | isolation source: seawater | place: Indian Ocean: South | collected 2010 | reverse complement strand
CGAATTTCGTTCACACGACGACCCGCTTTGGCGGCGGCCGGGAGGAGGAGGAGAAGAAGAAGGCCGGTGGGCCGGCGATCCACCCCCAACGTTCCATCGCGATGGAGAACATGGCGGAGGTTGACCCGTACAGGGTCCTGGGCATAGATCCCAAGCCCAACCTGACCGATGCCGAGATCAAGAAGGTGTATCGAAAGTTGGCTCTGAAGCTGCACCCCGACAAGCGTAAGGACTCGGAGCGGGAGCGCGCGCAGCAAGAGTTCGACCAGCTTCAGAAGGCGTACGACATCCTGCTGGATCCTGAGGCGAGGGCGGCTCTGGAGAACCTCGCGAAGGCGAGGCAGGCGACGAGGCAACGGCACGAGTCGCAGGATGCCAAGCGGCGGAAGATGAGGGAGGATCTCGAGCGGCGGGAGCGGGCGGCGGAGCGCGGGAGGAACGAGGAGGAGGAGGCGAAGGATCGGCTGCAGCAGGAGCTCGCGAGGCTCCGAAAGACTTTCGCGACGCGAAGAAAGGGGTACGACGCCGAGGCGACGACGGGCACCGGCGCCGACGCCAACGGAAGGAGCGCGCACGGAGACGGTGCACGAAAAGGCGAGGACAAAAAAGCCTCTGCAGTCGAAGTCCCGGAGCACATGTACCGGACCCTCAAGGTGGTGTGGCGCAAGGACATCTCGGATTACGCCGCGTCCAGACTCAGGGAGATATTCGACGCCTTCGGGACGGTGGAGGACGTGGTGATCAGGGACGGAAAGAGACGAAAGGGAAGCGCCCTCGTGGTGTTTGCCGACGCGGCGCAGGCGGAGCGCGCCGGTGGGGCGCAGTGCGGCGACGCCGCCAACCCTTTGCTCGCGGTCCGCGCCGCGACGGAGCCCCGGGGGCCCGCGTTCGGGTCGAGCGGGATGGATAGCAGGCCGCAGACCGCGACGAAACGGCCGACGCCAGCACCGGAACCCGCCGCGAAGTTCAAGCCGGCGAGCGCTCCTCGCCCGGCCGAGCCCCTCTTCCCCGGAGCCGCCAACAAGCCCCTCTTCCCCGGAGCCGCCAACGCCGGCGGCGGCGCCCTGTTTCCGGGGGGCGCAGGGAGGACGTCGCTGTTTCCGGGGGATGTCGCGGCGGCGAGCGGCGGAGGGGCGGGAGGGCTGTTCCCGGGAGGCGGAGGAGGCGGAGGGGCGGGCCGCGGCATCGGCGGCGGGGGAGATTACGAGAGCGTGGTGCTGGACAAGATGCGGAGAGCGCAGGAACGCGCGAGGATCATCGCCCAGATGGAGGCGGAGGACGCGGCGGAGGAGGATGGGGAGGCCGGGTCGTAGGTGTAGCATGCAAAAATCGGTCGAATTCAATTCGCAAGTTGGAACACGGCTACGCGCTCGCGCGTCGTCCCCGCCTTCTTCAGACGATCGTTTTCCTCACTCAACCGCACCCACCCTCGTCGCTCTCGTGCTCAGTTCTTGATGGCGAACCTCTGCGTCCACTCCTTCGCCGTCTTGATCGCCTCCGCCTCGTTGTCCTTCCAAGCCTTGGCGATCTTCTCGGACAGGGGATCGTCCGGGTTGGGCGCCGAGAGGAGCGCCTGGATGGACAGCAGCACGGTGCGAATCTGCAGCGCCGGGGACCACTTGTCCTTGAGGATGTCCAGGCAGATGCGGCCCAGGGTGTCTATGTTCGGGTGGTAGATCTTCGTCAGGAAGCGAACCTTCGGTGCCGCCATCGGGTACTCCTCGGGGAGGAAGAGCTCCAGCTCGAACACGCCCCCCTCGTACGGCGAATCCTGCGGACCCCGGATCATCACCGAGAAGTGCCTCAGGTTATCCTCCTGGGGCTGAGCGCTGATGCCGGGCGCGGGCTCGGACAGGAGGCGCTGGGTTTCCTGCGCGGGCGGTGCGTTCGTCGGGTGGGTTCGAGGATTGTCAGGAGACGGTCGTGAAGGGTTCACGCGGGGTCGTGGGCGGAGAAGCGGCGGACGAGCGCCCGTGATCCGCAAACGACGCGGGCAGATCCGTCTCTTGCTTATTTTAACGCGGACTCGGGGCGCGGGGGGTTCCGCGCCCGGGATCGGGTCACGCGACGCGCCCCGACCCATCGAGCGGCGACATTTCGCCCGAATACTTCGTGGACGTTCGAGAGGCGGGGCTCACCTTGATGATGCGGCGCGGAAGCGCGCTGGAGGCGGAAGCCATCTCTGCCTGTTTTCGACGGTTCGACGACCCTTCGTCCTTCCCTTCTCGGGCGGTCCCTGCGTTGTCTGCCGCCTTCCGCGAACGAGACGGGGGACGCGAACTCGGGCGCGCGGGTTGAAGAACCTGTGCGCTGGACGCTCACGCGAGTGCAGTCTCGCGAAAGTGCCTCCTGTCGCGCGAAGCGTGCGCCCTGCGACTGTGCGGATCACGCTGGTTCCACTGGCTGGTCCGCTTGAACCACCCAGATTCTTTTGCTAAAAATCGAAACACAATAGACAAACAAAAGTCATAGAACAGTAAGCATGAATAGGGATACATTCCCAACTGAAAACCCTCTGGATCAGGTGAAGATCTTGCTATTTCAAAAACAGTCGAACCGGAAACACGTCGAACCGGAAAACGTCCGGCAAACGGTCGTGTTTAGGTTAACACTGACACGACGCGCCTGCCCAGGACCGGGTGACCATGGTGGCGACGCGACGCGCGAAGCGCGCGGCCAGTTCCGCCTCCAAGAGGACCGGCTATGTTTTCTGCCTGCTCCTCGCTGCACAGTACGGCCTGCAGCCGTTCCTCAAGGTGTTCATCGCCGACGGGGTCAACAAGGTTTCGCTCGTGCTCGGCACCGAGCTGGCCAAGGTCCTCATCGGCGTCGTCGGCATGCTCCTCGACGGCAGCCTCGCGTCGAACTTCGCGGGATGGAATCCAAGAGGTGCGGCGTTCGCGGTGATCCCGTCGCTGATATACGCGGCGCAGAACTACCTGCTGGTGTTTGGGTACCAGAGCATGGACAGCATCACTTTCAACTGCCTCAACCAGTCGAAGCTGGTGTCAACCGCGCTGTGCCTGTACCTCCTGTTCGGGACCAAGCAGAGCGTCGTGCAGATGGTCGCGCTCGCGGGATTACTCGTCGCTGGCGTGATGCTCCAAGACGGCGGCGGCGACAGCGGGTCATCGTCCAAGGGTAAGTCATCATCGTCAGACGCCGAGCTGGCCGTCGGCGTCGCCGCCGTGATCGTCGCGAGCGCCCTCTCCGGCATGGCCTCCGCGGCGTGCCAATACGCCATGCAGCGCATCGGGACCCCTGCCCACGTTTTCACGCTGGAGATGGCGTTCGTCGCTATCCCGGCCCTGCTCGTGTCGCAGGCTGGTCTCATCGCCGAGGACCCGACGGTTTTATTCCGGGGCTGGGACGTGCGCACTCTGATCCCGGTGTTCGCGTCGGCGTTCGGCGGAATGTGCGTGGGGCAGGTGACGAAAAACCTGGGGGGAATAGCGAAGGGGTTCGCGATCGTTGGTGGCTTGGTGCTGACGGGTTTGGCGCAGGGCGTCCAGGAGGGCAGATGGCTGGAGACGAGGACCCTCGTGGCGCTGGTGCTGGTGGTGAGCTGCGTCTGGGCGCACAACACCCACCCGCCGGCCAAGCCCAAGAGTAAGCGCCAGTAGCGTCGTGTCGTATGAAAATATCTGTGAATGCGTGAGAAAGCGCGCCACTCGTCGGCGCCGTCACTCCGACTTACCCGACCGGGCCTTCCTCGCCTCCTTCTCCAGCGACTTGAGCCGCTTTCGCTGCTCCGCTTTGAGCTTGCTGAAACCCTCCCAACCCGGCCTTCGCGTCAGCGTCGTGAGCAGCGCACCGGCGAGCAGCGACATGAGCGTGCACACCATCGTCGTGACGTTGAACGGCATGGAGAAGTCCGGCGTGGGAAGCGTGAGGAGCGCGCCCTGCATGTACACCCCCTCCGAGTGCGTGTCCCCGACCTCGGACGCGACGCCCTCGACCAGGTCCAGGAGGCGCGATTCCCCGAACTCGTGCCCGTCCCGGGGCGAGACGGGCGGCAGGGAGAGGAGCGCCGCGGGCAGGTCGAACCCCCGGTTGGCGTCCGGCGGGAACTCGCTGATGCGAAGGAAGGCTTTCTCGAACTTGAACGATATCCTCGCCACCGACGCCGACGCCGGCATCAGCACCTGGAGCTCCATCGTCGACGGCCGCCGCCTGTCCACGCCGGGAACCCACCGCAACGCCTCCACCGCACCACCGTTAGCCCCAACGTCCGCCCCGGACGTGAGCACGGGGACGGGGACGCCGTCAATCTCCACGGCGAGCGTGTGGATGAACACGCGCACGTACCACGGAAGGGTCTGGAACAGCCGCGCGCGAGTCCCGCTCGCCGACTTTGAACCCTCCGGCCGCCTCAGCTCGATGGATATCCCCCCGCGGTGGTACCCGCTGCCTGTCACCACCCGCTCGGCGTACAGCTCCGGCCCGACGGTCCCCTCGTCCCCATCCCCCGGACGCACCGCCACGTCGAAATCTTCCGCCGCCGACACGTCCCACGAGAGCCCGCCGGCGCGATGGTGCCGCGCGGCGGGTCTCGACGCGTCGTCGGCGGTGACAGCCGTGTCGACCCTCCTCCCCCCGAACGCAAACGCGGTCCCTCCCTTCGTCTGCACGTGCACGGCCGTGGACATCGCCGCGGCGCACGCCCGGATCCCGTTCGCGCCTCCTCCCCGATCGACCCCGAGCAGGGAGGTCAGCCGATGGCCCCCCTCCGGTTCCCTCTCGATTTTGTTGGCGTCCACGACGAGCGTGGCCGACTGCGTCAGCTCCAGCGCGTCGCCCCTGACCCGAACGCGCGCCGTGAATGAGACGTACTCGGCGCCGAAGACGGATGATCTGGACCCGAGCAGGGCGGCGATACCCGCGCGGTCCCTGCACGGGAGGAGCTTGAGCCACGGCGTAAGGTTCTCAGTGCAGACAGCCTCCGCCGGGAGCGATCCGTACCTGCGCCTGTTGTCGGACGAGATGCCATCGCGATCGACGCGGGCGGAGCCGTCCCACGGGCGGAACACCAGCGCGGGCTCCACCACGACCTGCTCGCCGCGCAGGGCGCTCAGTGAGGCGCAAAACTGCCCGCCGAACATGGCCGTCAGGTTCGCCCAGCCTTCGTCGGCGACCTCGTCGGACTCGGCTGCGAGCGCCGCCCAGAGCTCGGCGCCGATTGGCTTGGCCCCGACCGGGGGTCGTCCCCACCGGCGGTACATCCATCGGCCCTGCGTGAACGACAGCTCCGCGTCGGCCACCCCCGTGGCGCGCGCGATCTGCGCGATCGCCTTGGGAAACGACTCGTGGTGCCGCGCCGCGAGCGACGTCTCCTGCCGGAAGTGAGCGACGAACGCGATCCGCCCATCGGGGAGCGGGCGAACGAGTGCCTCCTCTTGGAAGGTCTCGCGGGACTCGCGCGCCGCCCCCGTCGACGCGGCGAGTATCACGAGGAGAAAGGCGATGAGCATCGCGCGGGCGAAGCGCCTCGAACCCGTGTCCGCCCCGCGTGCGGAGGCAATCTGAGGTCGACACGATTTTAGATCCGTCTGCTGTGATTCAACTGCTTTGGGCCGAGAGTGAACTCCGCGCACGACTTTGACGCGTTGATCCGATGCGATCGGATATTAGGCGAGCTGGATATTACACAAGTCTTGCCCTGGCTATGATACATAAAGAATAATAGAATGGTCAGGCCGCGGCAGCCTGCTGCGCGGCCCTGGTCAGGAAGGGATTCTCCCTGACGTCGTCAAAGCTCCTGCGGCCGCTTGTGTCAAACGAGCTCCTGCGGGAGACACTGCTCAGCCTCGGCGGCGGCGTCGGAGGAGGATCCGTAAACGTCGGAATCACAACCTTCTCCCCCCAGTGCTTTTTGAGGAGCTCGGCCGCGTCCCTCCGCTCGTGCTCCGAGTTGATGTCCTCCCTGGGCAACGTCATTGCGAGCCTGAGCTGGTCGTGCGCCTCATCCTTGCGCTGCATGTCCAGCAGCAGCTTACCCAGCTCAACCCTGTGAATCAGGCGCTTGGGCGCGATCTCGACGGCCCGCCTGAACAAAGCCTCAGCCTCCTCGAGCGTTCCTGGCTCGAGCTTGCCCCCGTACATGACCCGCACCAGCGCTCGCACGATCCGTCCCAGGTTGGCCATCTGGTGCTGGTACCTCCCCAGCACGTGAAGCGCCAGGTCCGAGGTGGGATCCAGCCGGATAGCCTCCTCGCACCGCTCCTTGATGGTCCCCGAGAGCTCGACCTTCTCGCGGTTGTCGCTCCACATGGACAGCCGACCGAGCGCCGCCCCCAGGCACAGGTGCGCCTCGGAGCACTTCGGGTTGAGCTCGATGGCACGCTCACTGACCTCGGCAGCCTCCTTCGAGATGGCCCTCGCCAGCGGGTGATTGTGAAAGACATCCTCCGTAAACACCCGATCGGAGAGGGATTTGGACAGGCACACGAGCAGGTCGGGATCCGACGGCCGTATCGCGACCGCCTGTCGAAAGTTCTCCACGGCACCGGCGGAGTCGCACATCGAGTTACACCGTCGCCCCTCCTTCACGAAAAAGTCCACCCGTCGCTGCTCGTTCTGAAACTCCTGCGACTGGAACCCGCTGCACGTGCGTCGCATACCGCCCACCACCATGCCAGTTAGCTTGCGCGAGTTTTTGCCCAGCCCGTGCAAGCCATCCTGCATCTTCTGCTTGATTTTTCCGGGCGAGAGTGGGACCCCCTCTGGAAACAGCTTACTCTTGAGGTGCTCGTGCGGGTCCTCCCCTTTCCTCTCCGAGGCACCCCAGAGCCACTTCGCCAGCTGTCTGACGTGCCCCGGCAGCCCGCCGAACGTTTCAACGCCGATGTTGTACGTGACCGAGTAGGTGACGTTGAGGATGAGCACCGCCGCGAACTGCAGCAGGTGAAGCGGTGGCCGGAAGAGCCGTCGGCCGAGCTGCCCAACCTGCCCGACCTTTTGGCGCAGGAACCGTCCCACGCGCTTGGGCCCGAGCGCCTTCGGGAAGTTGAAGCTGGGCCTGAAGCCCTTGTACGAGATCTGTCCCTTCTTACCCTTGCGTTTCCGCGGGCTCGGCGACCTCATCTGCGCATGCTGGAAGATCTGCTCCCAGAATGGATTCCTCTCGGGCTTCTCGGGCGAGTCAAGCGGATCGACGTGCACCTCGGGAACCTCGGCGAACTCCCCGTACGGCAGGTTGGTCTCGAACCGGCGCGTCCCGTCCCCGAGCCTCTTCCTCGGAGGGAGGTGTGAGGTGGTCCAGTGCGCGAAACCCTCGCGCGACGTCTTGTTGCTGTACAGCGGCGCGGTGGTGTCTGCAAAGGAAAAAGTTGGGTCGGTGAGGAAAAAAAGAAAGATAAAGTTCAGAGCCAAAACGAGGTTAATTTGTGTGTAATCGCGCGGGAGGAAACGCGACCGGGGGGGCGCGGATGGCGGCGGGAACGGGAGTAAAGGCGCGATCCCGGGAACGCGGGGGGTCTCGTCGCGATTTGGCGCGTCGCGTGGCCCCCGAGATCCCACCATCGCCCCTCGCGTCGCGACAAAGCCGGGTCGAAAACCGACGTGATCGATGCTGACTCGGCGCCCAGTCAGCAGCCAACTGGACGTTGGCCCGCGCACTGGGTGTTCAGTCTCGAGGTGTGCGAGTTTGGTTTCCTCGGGCGGGGGAAAACGCGGTCGGGGGGTGCATTGACGCGTCCCTCCCGATCGCGGCGATCATCGCGTGAAGCATGCGCTCGGAACATACCGTCCATCTCAAATCCACTGCCACTTCGGCGGATGCCGCTGAGCGAGGCGAAGCGCTGCGGCGCGTTACCCGCGCTCCCAGTCAGCGTCGCCATCCTGTCTCTTCTAAAAACTTTTTTCCCCTTCCTGCACCCTCAGCCTCGGGCGGTCGAGAGTATGCCCCCGACCTGCCCCGCGCCTGTCTCGAGAGCCTCGACCCTCGAGGCTATGCGGTTTGAGCGGTACTCCCACTCCTCGCGATATCCGCGAAACGCTCAACCTCGCCGACCGCGTGGCCCGCGCCGAGATCTCTGGGATTCCGCGTCGTGAAAGTCTTTTCCCGCTCTGCTTCGAAAAAAGTTTCGCCTCGCCGGCTGGGCTCCCCTTCGCGGCTCCAATCAGGCGACCGTGGGGAGGTGCAGGATGATTTTGGGCCGTGCATTTTGTTCGGACTGGCAAGATTCGTGTAACCTAAAACTCATACGCGGGGGAACGTCGTAATTGGGTGGAGACATTTCTGGGTTTCCAGCCCGAGGCGCTGGTGTTGGGTGTTATTTGGGGGGAATTAGGTTCCGCGCGAACTCGTGACCAGTGACAAGAAAAGTGACGGGGTGTTTTATTCGAGATTCCCGGGAAATTGGATCTGACGAAGTACGGAAAAGTCCGAGTCAACGGCTTCGTGACGTCACCTCAAGCACCGCGCGCACGCTCTTGTACATGACTTTCGACCAGTTCATCACACTGATTGTTGAGCTGGCTGGGGACGCCTTCGAGTAAGGGGTAGGGGGTTCACGGCGCCCCGGGGGCGCCGTTGTATACTTCACGTTTTGTTGTACTGTACCACGAACGCTGCCATTGACATGTTTCTTCGAAAGAGTGCACGTGTGCTCGCTTGTAACCTCGACGTACGTCTAACTAAACGTCTCAGTGCCCGTCCTCGTCGACTACGTAAGACACTCCAGACTCATCCTCGTCCTTCGCGGCGCCCTCCCCGCGCTCCCCGGCGATCTCCTCGATGACCAGCCCAGTCGGGCCCTTCGCGATATTTTCGTCCTCGTCCTCGTCAGCCCGCGTCTCCTCAATCTGAGACGCGCCTCTCCACGCCCCCCGGTTCGCGGGCGGCCCCGCCGCACCCACTCCCGCGAGTCTCCCCAGCTCCGCGGTGACCTCCGACGTCGTCGTCACCTTGGGTGTCGTCCCCGCGGCCCCAGGGGTCCCGTCCGGCCCGGGCAGCATGAGCGTCAGCGCAGCCTCCAGCCTCTCCAGCACCGTTTGGAAAGTCGGACGAGACCGAGGGTCGTTTCCGGCGCAAGCCCAGAAGAGCTCTCCGATCGTCCGCATCGCCGCGTCCTCCCTCGCGGCCTCCTCGGCCGCCAGCCCCAGCACCAGCCTCTGTCTGTCGTACCCGACCACCGCCACCACCTGCACGTTGATGAGCTCGTTCCACGGCGTCAGCGGCGCGGAGAGGAGCTCCCACAGGACGACTCCGTACGAGTACACGTCCGCCTTTTCGTCGAAGTTTTCCGCGCGTAACATCTCCGGCGCCATCCACTCGAACGTCCCGTGGATGTTGCTCCTCCCGGACAGGAGCGTGTTGCGTCTGACCCGGGAGAGGCCAAAGTCCGCGATCTTCACCCGCCACTTGTCGTCCACCAGGATGTTGGGAGACTTGAGGTCGAGGTGGAGGATGGGTGGCGACCGCGAATGGAGGTACTGCATCCCCCTGGCCACGGACAGCGCCACGTGGTGCGTACGCGGACCCCCCAGCGGCGCGCCGTTCCTGCGCAGGATGTTGTGCAGGGAACCGCGACGCATGAACTCCGTCGCAATGAACGGAGGGTCCACGCACCAACCCATGAAGAGCAGCAGGTTCGGGTGACGAAGCCTGGACAAAACCACCGCCTCCTCCCTTAAACGCGTCACCACGTCCTGCCCGCGCTCCAGCAGCTGTTTCACCGCGACGATGGTCCCGTTCCACGTCCCCCTGAAAACCTCGGCGAAGCCCCCAACGGCGACGCGCTCGTGGAGCTGAACATCCGCCGGAGCAATTTCCCACTCCCTCATGGTGTTCAGCAGGGGCACGTCGCCGCCAGCCACCAGCGCGCGGTTCTGCTCGTGGCTCTTCGGCGAACCGGATCCCCCGCTGCCCATAGATTGGACGTAATCGTCGGGCGACGCGATGGCGAAACGTCCGGTGCTGCCCGGGTACGCCCCCGCGCGGAGCGACAGCTGTGCGCGTTCGCCCAGCGGGGTGGTCGGAGTCGCCGACCCGCCGCCCCCGAATCCGCCGCCCCCGCCGCCTGCCCCGTCTCCGATCTCCCTGATGCGCCCTGCTCCCGCGCCGGCCCCGTCCCCGACGGAACCCGGCGCGGGCAGCTCCAGTCTGTTACCGCCGCCCGCGCCCAGCTGCGATATCGGCTGCGAGAAGTGCGCCCTGAACGACGTGGTCATCACCACGTCCACGGTCTTGTCGTCCACGGCGGTGACGTTCATGAGCGGTCCTCTCACCCCCGACACGTGGTCGGGCTTGACCGGCATGCGCTCCACGGTCTGTCGCAGCCACGCGTCCATCTGCGCGTCCACGTGGTTGGGATCCTGCACCCCTTTCCCGTCTGCTGAGACCGCCTCGTCGCGCGGCTTTTTGGCGAACTTGCTCGCGAATCCCGGGGGCGACGCGAGGCCGTCGGGCCTCCACAGCTCGCCCCCTCCCCGCGCGGCGCCCGCGTTCCCCGGGAGGGTGATGTCGTCGCTTCCGTGACTCCTCGCGCTGCGGTTAGAGCTCGGCCCCGCACCCCCCGAACCTTGCCGCCGAAGGCTCCCCTGGCGCTCGAGCCCCCCGAGGCCGAGGCCACCGCCGCTGTGCGCGTCGGGCTCCTCGACCCAGAAGCTCCTCGGGGGCGTCCCTCGGCGCCTGAGCGGCGATTGCACGTGATCGACCCCCTTTTCGACGAGCTCGTCGATGTGCTGCAACCGGTCGTTCACCTCGAGCATGGACAGCGACGCCCTGCCGCCGGAACCTTCTCCTTCTGCGAACGTCGTCTCCATCCCGGCGTGCGACGTCATCGCCGGGGAACCCTCCGCTCCCATCTCCTCCAGGTCCGGCATGGCTCCTCCGCCTTCGCGACAGTCTCGCGGCGACCGCAAAGGGTCCGCGAGACTTGTCGCTAGGCCTCGGGAGCGCCTCTCGAGCGCCGCGAGGTGCCGTAAAGAATAAAGTTCCTGACGCGTCGCGTCCCTTCGGAACCTTCTGTTCGCGATCCTTCGCTTACTTCTCACGCTTTGTGACTGTGAATCAGTCTTTTCCTATCTTTCCAATT
>MDTA01183819.1_pt1 | contig 11042 bp, 23 predicted proteins | sample 811151 | NCBI WGS metagenome assembly MDTA01 (sample SAMN05326648, study PRJNA326480) | marine metagenome | isolation source: seawater | place: Indian Ocean: South | collected 2010 | reverse complement strand
GCGAAGTTCGGCGACAAGCCGATGCCGACGATGGACGACCTCACCCAACTCTAACCAAACGGAGCCCCCGCAAGGGGGATACTTCATAGAAGATGGGTGCATAGTCGTTGACCACATAGCATAGTTGCGCCTCGTCATGCGATGAAAGGAGCAACACATGGCAAAGTTTCAGCGAACCCCGCAGCCCCACCACCGCGAAGTCACCGAGGCCGAGATGGACCGTCTCGTGGACTGGATCGCGGAAATGAATCGACGGTATTACGAGGCCAACTTCCCGCGCCTCACGCCGCCGACCTTCCGCTACCAGATGGGTCCGACGAACATCAAGGTGATCGTAGTCGGCGACGACGGCAAGGACCGCAGCGTGTGGTGCTTCGTCGAGAAGGCGAGCGGCGCGATCATGAAGGCCGCCGGATGGAAGGCCCCCGAGCCCAAGCGGTACGAGCGCGGAAATGTCCACCTGCCCGAGGGTTGGGCCAAGTGGCTCACCCCCAACGGTCCCCAGTATCTCAACTGAGACCAGGCACTCCCCATTCGTGGGGAGTTTCTTTCGCGCGCACAAAAGATGGGTGCAACCCCACATAGCTACCAGCTTCGGCGTCTTCAAGCATGGACACCGATAGCCTCAAGTTTGAAGTCTTCCAGCTTCGGCAGCGAATCGAGCGAATCGTCCGGCGTCGGGGGATTGTCGAGTCGCACATAGCTATCCGCGCGGTCGCCATTCTTAGCGTTCGCGTTCGGCTGCTTGAGGTTCAGATCAGAAAGGGCAACACATGAAAAGCGTACACGGCAAGCTCGGCAACATGCGGAAGGCGGTTAGCTGGACCGTTTACCCCAACAGCTACAACGAGAGCAAGAGCGAGACAGCGGGCGCGCGGACCATCTTCATCCAGAGCGACAAACGAGCCTGCGCTATCAATGTCGAGACCGGCAAGGGTATGCTCAGCAACGGGCGCGGACACCCCGGATTCCATTCGACGATGCCCGCGCTCGGGGCCAAGGAGGTCGATGTCCCGCGCGAGTTCATCGACGAATGCCTGAAAGCTCAGCCCAAGAGCGGCGACACCATCGGACGCGCGGGCACCGCCGTTGTTCGCATCGCATAACCAAACGCCCCACAAGGGGCAACTGCTACAAAAGATGGGTGCTAGAACACATACGGTAGAAGCGGGCGACCATGCCATGAAAGGAAGGCAAACCATGACCGCAACCACGACAGCATTCAAGTACCGGGCCGTTTATCTTTCCGCCGACACGGAAGAGGACAAGTGGGGCGACGGATGCCAGCCCGGCACGCGCTGCTGCAAGATGGACCAGAAAATCAGTGTCGAGTCCGATTCGCTCAAGGGCCTGCTTGAAACTCTCGCGCAAGAGTGGGGGTTCAGCGAAGAACCCAGCGACGGCTGGATCATGATGCGTAACCATGACGACACGGTGCGCCTCATCTATCAGCAGAACGAGAACGCGGACGGGCACCCCCTGACCGACAGCGAGCGCGAACGCTGGAAGAAGAACGAGATCAAGGTCTGGCTCGCGGATTATTCGTTCACGGTCGAGAAGGCCCCCGCCGAGACATTCATCATCGGCGACGACGAGGCCGAGAGCATCGGGCTGGAAGTTAGTTGACGCCAACTCTCCCCATAAGGGGAGGGCCTCGCAAAAGATGGGTGCTACTCGCACATAGCACCGCGCGACAGCCCCGTAGGGCATGAACCTACTCATGCTCATCATAAGCATCATCATCCTCATGGTCAAGTACTGGTACATTTCCGTGCCCGTGCTTGGCATCATCGCATTCCTCTGGGCGAAGGCGCAGGACTGACCACATAGGTTAGTTTCAGGCACCCGTGGCATGAAAGGAAGGCAAACCATGACACGCGACGACCTGACCCCATTCGCCCGAGGATACATTCAAGGGCTGCTCGCCACCAGTCTCGATGACGACCAGGAGCCGCTGGACGCCAACTACGATATCGAGGACATTCACCCCGATTCGCTTGAGAAGATCGCCGACGATTGCGCCAAGTTCGTCGCGGCGAATGAATCGCACTACGCCGATGCCGAGAATCTTTCCTGCTCGGACGGCATCTGGAAGCCCGCCGAATCCGCTGGCCTTGATTTCTGGCTGACGCGCAACGGCCACGGAAGCGGATTCTGGGACCCCGACCGCAAGCGGCACTATGGCGAGGCGAACGCGGAAGCGATGAACGCCTACAGCGAAGCCGCCGGCGGATGCGACGCCTACATCGGCGATGATGGCAAGGTCCACATCTGATCCTTTCCCCCTCCCCGCCGCAAGGCGGGTTGTAGGGGTGCATAGATAAAGATGGGTGCTATCACTGTTTGGCATGCGCAAGTTAGTAGTTGCTATTTTCGTGCCACATAGTTTATATTCTGCGCGCCGAGGATTGAAAGGAAGGCAACCCATGACAATCACAGCCGATAGCAACACGATTTTCCACGCCAAGAAGATCAGCCGCTCGCGGTGGGGGTTCGAGTTTCATCCGAATCTCACCGAGGTCGAGCGCGTCCGTTGCGTCGTGGAGTTCAACTACAAGCGCGGCACGGTATTCGTGACGACCGCCGAGAATCGAGACCTGAAAGCCCCCGGCGACGACTACTACGAGTGGGACGCCATCGTGGAGGCGGGCAAGTCCTACATGGTCGGTTCGGATGTTCCGACCGATTCGTTCCTGAAGTCTCATTCGTCGTACATCCCCGCAGACCACTGGCTCGCGTTCGCCGTTGATTGGGCGTTCAAGAATCCCACGCAGCGGCTCATCGTCACCAAGCACAGCGGCCAGCCGCTCCACTACGAGGTCTACAAGCGCGGCGACTATGTTGAGATCGCGCTGCCCCACCACGGGCAAGGCGGAGAGAAGCACTGGGCGGTCCACGCCGACAGCCCCCGCAAGAAACTGCTCATCAATGTTGATTGACGGGCACCTGCCCGACAGCCCCGCAAGGGGCAAGCCCTATAGAAGATGGGTGCAAGGCCACATAGCATAGTTGTTGCGGCTCGTCGATTATAAGGAGCAACACAATGGACGCCCAGAACATCAGCATGATTCAGCACCACGCCCAGACTCTTCTTCGCGAATCGGGCTATAACGCCTCGATTCTCAAGGGCGAGGGACGCAAGGGCGAGGATTATAGCCGCGCCATGGGGCTCTGGAAGGATTCGTGCAAACTCGTCCGCGAAGTGTTCCCCGAGGATGAGGCCGAGCGCATGATCGAAGCCACCTGGAACCCGAATAAGGTTGCGTTCCTGGAGAAGGCCTAACCACATACAGGCACCGCGCGAGGACGATGAACATGAGCAACACGAAGCAAACCAAGACCGATGGACCGACTCTTTGCTGCCCGTTTGGGCGCACGCCCGGCTACCCCTGCCGCATCTGTCGAGGCTCAGCCGTAACAGCCTACAACGGCATGAGCCGCGAGGAGCGCGACAAGCGTGACGCGCAAGCCCGATTCTCACAGTCCTGCAAGTAACCCCGAAAGGGGAACGACGCGAAAGATGGGTGCAAGGCCACATAGGTTAGTTGTCCGCTCTCGTGCGATGAAAGGACAGCAACCATGAAGACCCTGAAACTGAAAGACTTTCCGACTCTCGCGGCCCAAGTCAAGCGGTGGGTGCCCGGCTACCGTAAGCACAGCGTTATGGTGGCGGTCGCCGAGCGCGAAACCCCGTTCGGGTGGTGGTGGGACGAGGGCAGCAAGAGCGACTATGCTACGGCCCGCATCGGCGGCAGCGGCACGACTCCCTGGTACCCTCCGCAATACCCCGAGACGAAGGCCCAGCCGATTCCGACCGGCGGCGAGACTGTCGTGGTCGAGACCGGGGTATTCTGCGGCAAGCCCGCGACGATGCAACTCACCATCCACCCCAACGACCTCGCCCGCCTGGGCCTGAGCCCCGAGGACACGAAGCGATAAGCAAGGAGACCCCCGAAAGGGGGATATCATAGAAAAGATGGGTGCTAACGCACATAGGTTAGTTTGTTCGTGCCGAGGAATGAAAGGAGCCAACAATGGCATGGAACAAACTCCCCAAGTCTCGACCCGCGAAGCCCAAGCTCGACAAGTTTGACCTCGAAGCCGAGGCCGAGGGCAACGCAATCCGCACCGGCCCCACCGTCATCGGGCCCGTGGGCAAGCGCATCGCCCGCACGCGACGCGAACACGACCGAGGCAACGCCATCGCCGAGCGCGCCGCCACCCGCCACATCCAAGTTGCCTAATCGGGCACCCTCCCCAAGAGGGAGGCGTCGCATAAAAGATGGGTGCTAGAACACATAGGTTAGTTTCCTTTGCCCGTGGGTTGAAAGGAAGCCAACCATGACCGAAATCGCTTACCCCCGTCGAACGCTCCAGAGTCTTTCACCGTTCCGCGAAATCATCGCCGTGGAGCCCCACATGACGGCCATCCCCGCGTACTCGGACAAGCCGACCATGACGCTCGACGAAATGCGGACGCACGCCAAGAAGAATGGCGGAGGCACGATCATGCAGCAAGATGATTCGATGCTCCCGCCGTTCGTGCTGACCAAGTACGACGCCGAGGGCAATGTCGCCAGCGTTTCCTAAACTACCAGGCACCTCCCCTTGAGAAAGGGAGGATGCCTCGCAAAAGATGGGTGCTAAGTTATCAACCGCTATCAATCTTTATCCCACATAGGATAAGTCTTTGATATCGTGGGACAGTTGAGCGAGTTGCTCAAGTCAGAAACGGAAACCCTTTTTCAAGGAGATTCATATGTCCGCCAACAGCATCGAGATCGCCCTGCTCCACCCCCGCGCCGCCAAGCCCCTCGGCAAGATCAACCGCGTGCCGACCGTGGCCAGCGACGGCTCGATGACCGTCAACTACAAGGGCCGCAAGTTCTCGGTCCTCAACCTCGACGGCAAGAGCGTCCTGTACGTCAACCGCCCGCTCGGCTCCGAATACAAACAGCGCGAGGCCGTGGCCGCGTGACCACACAGCAAACCGTCCCCTCCCGGTGTTTGGACTCCGCCGGGAGGGGCGGTTTTTCCGCGCACAGAAGATGGGTGCTAACGCACATACGATGAACTCCGCCGCCCGTGGGTTGAAAGGAAACAAACCCATGAACATCGGAAACCTCATCGTTCAGACCATCGACCGCTCGCGCCTCTGCATCGACGGCGAGATCGACACGGGCGAGAACAACGGTTCGGGCGAAATCATCGTCCGCGCAACAGGCGCGACGCCCATCACGGCCCGCTCATTCCAGTTTACGGGCGTGACCGTCGAGACAAGCGGCGACTACGCCACATGGAGCGAGGACAACCTTAAGGACGAGGCCGCGCAGATGCTCGCCCGCGACTACACCGAAGAAGTGGACGAGGACTAACCCACATAGGTTAGTTTCAGGCACCCGTGGGTTGAAAGGAACCCAAGCCATGACCGAAACCAAGAATGAAACCGTCTACGATGCCCTGAAGAACGCGGGCTGCAAGTTGGACAATCACGAATCGGACCTCTATGTAGAGGACACCGCGACGGCCCGCGAGATCATCGCCCGATTCGACCTCAAGGCCAAGCCGTTCCGAAGCCAGATCGACCAGGCCATGTGGCTCGAACTCCCCTTCATGCACCAGCCGTTCTGGGACCGCAAGGCGAGGGGATAACGGACCTTTCAGACCGCTGACCCGCCCGAGCGCAACCGCGAGGCGTTCCACCCCGAGACGCCTGGCGGGCGCGGTCTTTAATATCGCACAGAAGATGGGTGCATGAACACATAGCATAGTCCGCCATCCCCGAGCGATGAAAGGAAGCAAACCATGAGCGACCCACGCACGACCCCCGAGCAGCCCTTCGATGACTTCGACACGCAGAGGCAGGTGGAAGAAGAGTATCCCGACCCGCCCTATGATGGCGCGGACGAGGACGGGCTCACGGACGTTGAAGCCGACGCCATGACCCTCCGCGACTGCGGCATGGGCACGGACGAGGACTATGGCTTCGCGGCGGACATTATCTAACCTCAACACCCCGCAAGGGGGGCAGCATAGAAAAGATGGGTGCCTGACCACATACGAAATACTGCCAGTCCCGAGCGATGAAAGGAACCCAAGCCATGAACATCAAGCCCGTAGCCAAGCGATTCTATGATGACCTCATGCTCGACTCGATGCCGTCGTCGCTCGCCGTTCTCGTGGACTTCGGATTCAATCACGCCCACCCGCAGAAGCGGCTTTATGAGGCCTATCAGAAGGGAGCCCGCGCGGGCACCTTCACGCTCGAAGAAATGAGCGAAGCCGTTGGCGACGGTCCCGCCCTGACCCGACTCATTCAGCGCGTCGATTCGTCCCTCGAAGTTGTGACCGACTACGACTTCCTGGACGAGCCGATGTAAACCACCCAAGCCCCCTCCACCGAGAGGGGAGCGGTCATATAAAAGATGGGTGCATAACTCACATTCCCACATACAAACTTTTCCGCGCGCCGAGAAATGAAAGGACGCGGAACTATGAAAGCCTCAGAACTCGAAAAGCAACTGCCGCCCATCGCCCGTGGGCTCTACAACCTGAAACGGTGCTTTGGCTCGAACGCTACCATCGGCATCGTGCTAGGACCCGGCTGTAGGACCGGCCACTATCGAACCCTCGCCGAACTTGAGGACGCGGGCCACATCCCACCAGGCTACAGGCACCTAGACCCGTATCTGGCAGCCGTTCCGACCGTCTACACATGCACGACGGAAGAAGTCGAACTCATCCCCAGCCGCAACCCAGAAGGCCCAGAGTGCCCGTGGGTCGAGGCAAACCGCAGAGCAGCGGAAGCCCGCGCACGAGTCGCCCGCAAGCGAGAAATCGCCCGCCTCAACACATAGGATAATCTCACGCGCCCGAGGCATGAAAGGACGGGCAACTATGACCGAGGCAGAAACCAAAATCCTCCCCAACCCCTCAATCGTGCAAATCAGAGAGGACTTCAGCCGCGAATGGCTGCGCACGAACCGAATCGACCGCGTGATGGGGCAGTACGCCTACGATGCTGCAAAGCAGGTCCACTGCTGCGAAATCACGCCGAGTTATGAACTCACCTTCATCCGATACGAGGCCGTCTACGCCGAGGGATACGAGCCCGACGACGAGACCCGCGAGCATATCGAGGTCGAACTGACCGAGGCCAGCGCAATCGACCAGGGCGTCATCTATATCCACTGCCGCTCGGTCGATGCAATCGCCGAGGTCGCCGAACTGTCAGACATCCCAACGGGCGAGCCGTGGCGCATGGCTTGGAATAAGGAGGACGAGAGGCACGACCGCGACGACTCGGACGAGCAGGTCGAAGAGGTCCGCGAATACTTCAACTGCAATCACCACTGACCAACCCCTCCCCCTTGAGAAAGGGGAGGCCACGCACAGAAGATGGGTGCTAGAACACATACGATATCTTTCCGCGCACGAGACGAGAAGGGAGCCGACAATGAGAATCACGATCGATACCGACGAGTCATACGCCCCAGGCTGCTTCCTGCTCTGCCAGGTCGATGACTCGGACAACTGGGATACGCGCGACGAATCGCGTACCATCCTCGTCCAGCGAGATACAGACTTTCCCGCGATGGCCCGAAACTTCGGCTGGACCGGCGAGGACTCGGATATCGAGCAAGCCGTGGACTATCTTCACGATACCGCGTGCGGAGAGATCATCGACGACCCCGGCTATTTCAACTGACCCACATAGGTTAGTTTCTGCCGCCCGTGGCATGAAAGGAGTCAACAATGACTTGGGAAGAATTCGTCAAGGCGTGCAACAAGGCCGTGGAGCGCAAGATCGGGATGCATCGGGACGACCTCCCCGATACCATCGACCTGGCGGACTACTGGGACGAGTCAATGAGCCGCGAGGACTGCGAGCGCGCCGCCAAGGAATTCGCCGACGACCTCGTGAGCGAGCAAATGGAAGAAATGGGATTCTGAACGGAGCCCCCGAAAGGGGGATATCATGCAAAAGATGGGTGCTACTCGCTCTCGCTCCCACATAGTTTATCATTCGCCGCCCGTGGGTCGAAAGGAGCAAACAATGCTTAGCCACCTGACCCGCCTCATCGGAATCGTCAACGCCTGCAACGCCGCTCTCGCGAACCTCTCCGACCCCCGCAGCCTTGCCGAGGTTGCCACGATGAAGCAAACCGCCGAGATCCTGATGTCCTCGCTCGCGACCGATGACCCCAACCGCGACGCGACGCTCGAACTCGTCTGGGCCAGCCCGCTCAACTTCGCCCTCGCCTGCCAGGTCGTCAACGAGAACCCCGCCGAGGATGTCGAGACGACGCTCTACCTCATCGCCGAACGCTGCTACCTTGTCGCCGATGCGACCGAGACGGGCACCCGCGAGACCGTGATGCACGAGCCGCACCCGATGGATCGCAAGGTCTCGCTCGCCGCCAGCATCCGCCGTGGGGCGTGGGGACCGTTCCACCGCCAGCAGAAGTACCCGAGCAAGCCCAGGGGCTCGACGCTCAGCGACAAGCGCAAGGCCGTGGCCTAACTAACCACCTCACAGCACACACGAACTAACTAGCCCCTAACTTAGGGGTTATGTTAGCTTAACTAATATGCACGCCACCTAACATATGGTAGGCTGTATAGAAGATGGGTGCAAAACTGTTTTGGGGTAGCCCCCACCATACTCCCCATTTTCCTAAAACTAAGGTATCCATATTGGGGGTATGGGTTCCCTTTTGGTATATCTACCCTTTTTATGGAGGAGCTAAAACGCTTTTGGAACATTAGGAGATATGCCCACAAACGACCCAGAAAAACAGAAGCAATATAGGCGAGAATACTACCATCGTAATAAAGACAGGATTCTCAAAGAGCTAAAAGAGCAGCGTATCCGCGACAATGGTGGCGAATATAGAAAACCTGGCAGACCCAAAATAAATGAAGAAGCTAAGCGTGCCGCGCGGAGAAGGTATAAAAAGCGGATAAGAGATGAGGCTTTATACTATATAGATGAATACAAAAAGCAACATCCGTGCATTCGGTGTGGTGAGACCCATGTAGGATGCTTACAGTTTCACCATACAGACCCTAATGCCAAAGAAGGCAACGTATCAGCCCTAGTTAAGAAAGGTATCAAGGCTGTCAAAGAAGAGATAAAGAAGTGCGATGTGCTTTGCGCAAACTGCCATATGAAACTACATTACGAGGAACGTCAGGCCTAGGCGGGCCATACTCCCCATTAAACATATAGGGACTCCCATCGCTCCAGGGGATACCTTAGAGGCATCTCCTCGACGCTTTCTTCGAGAACGAGACCCCCACCCCCATAAAAACGCATAGGGACTCCTAGGCAAAATAAACCGCGCGAGGCCCGGAAAATTCCGGACACAAAAAATCGCGCAGAACAATCGATATCCTAGCGGTATTGCCGCTGACTGCATCCCACTGCACGAAGCGGCGATGAATTCGCGCAAAAGAGAGTGAACTAATAGTATGGCTTCATCGCATTGGGCGATACGAAGTGCATAGCAACGCCGATGGTGGCGTATGCAGCGAATGGAAGAACGAGATGGATAAAACCGCAGAAGAAATCATCAAGGGCAACGCCTGCTTCAAGACAGCATGGCGAATATTGAACCCCCCCGCCGTCAACGAGCATGGCTTCGCCGAGCTTCACGGAGCAAGAGGGCAGGCCTCTCGCGACATACGGAATAAATATGGCACGACCGAGATGTGCTTCGGAATGGCCGTCTGGTATCTCAATAAGCTCGGATACGTTGAGCGAGAAAGCAGCAAAAACTCGCGATACCGCCGCACTCGCCTTGGAACAGATGTATTGAATAACCTACAAAAGTTTGCGCACGAAATAAGAGAGCAGCAGCGAAGCTGCCAAAGCAGGTCAAAAAAGAAAAAAGAAGAGCAAGAGCGTCGCGAGAGGACGCTGTTTCTCGAAAACGAGCAGACCCGTACCGTGGTCCCGCAGCCTTTGCAGCAGACACAGCCCGCTCAGAACGGATACACGAAAGATGAACTCATGACCCTCGCTATCGAATCAAAAAGCTTCGAAGCCGTACAGTTCGTGCATTCGCTTTCCTAAATACGAAAGGCTAAGCAATAACCCCCAAAGCTAGGCACTATTTACAATACCAAACACCCACCAACAAACACGGCCCGTCGAGGCCGTGTTTTTATGTTAGCTGTTTGTCCAGTTGCAGCTACGTGTAACTTATACAATAGCTAACCGATACCTAACTGCATCTGGTGAACGGTTATAAGGTGGTTTATAATAAACTATAAGACGTACAACGCCTAACAGCTAGCAAATAGTTGAGCCGTTGCAGCGGTTCTTGCATGCAAGCATTGGAACAAAAAAGCGCAAGACGGGTTGCTAAGTTAGTTTTGTTTACTAAAACCTTACGGTATACACACCCAAACACAGATAATACAAACGCATATAAGAGGAGAATGGGCTATCACGAAGAAAAACATAAGCGTATCGCTCGACATCAGCTTCTAGGAGAAGAACATGGCCCGAATACTTGCCGGAGGTTTTACAGCTTATACAGAAGACACAACTCAGACAAAAAGCGTGACCTCCCCGATAGGAACTCCGAATATCAGCGCTACGGCCATCACGCTGCCGCCCGGCGAGGACGCCAAGAACTTTGTAAGGGCCGACATATTCAACCTGTCGTTCTCGGCAAGCTCGGTCGTGGACGCCGATGGCTTGGCGACTTCGGCGTTCTGGACCTACGGAGACACGCAGGTAAACTGGACCATCGAGTACCGCGCCGACTCGGACTCCGCGTGGGCCACAGACACGAGCGACGCGCACACGCTTCCGTTCGAGGTCGGCACGAGCGACCAGATGAACCGCACGATTCATCAGCTAGGGCCGCAGTGTCTTATAACGGTCACGAAAACGGGGCAGTACCGAGCCAAGGCGACCGTATCGTGGCTCAAGGCATCGGGCCGCGACAGCACGACGTATACGACGCCAACGGTAACGGTGAGCGCGTTCTCGGGAACAACATACTACATCGACGCCGTAGACGGCGACG
>MDTA01041136.1_pt1 | contig 11043 bp, 6 predicted proteins | sample 811151 | NCBI WGS metagenome assembly MDTA01 (sample SAMN05326648, study PRJNA326480) | marine metagenome | isolation source: seawater | place: Indian Ocean: South | collected 2010 | reverse complement strand
TAAAACCTGCTATTGAGATATTACTTGGTCTTGCATTTGTGATAACAAATAGAAAATCACAAAGACCAGGATTTACAGTAGAACAAGCAAGAGAGGTACAAGCAACAGAATTTGCTAAAGCATTGAAAAATTACTTTAAACTTACACTTGTTGTAGGTGTAAACAATCATAATAACGCTATGTTTACTCCAGGAACTGCGATATCAGGTGTATTCAATGGGTCTACAACCTCAACTGCTTCAGTATTTCCACTAACTGGATTTAGTGTAGCAATAGGAAAAATAAGTAATCCAGAACTAACAGATGACCCATTAAAGAATTTTATAGAAGACTATAAAGAAATGATGAAAGAACAAGCAGAAACAAAACCTGGAACAACCATAGAAGTATCACAATTAAAGATGGCAAAAAGAGTGGCATCTGCCCTTATCAAACTATTTAATAGTATAGAAATAGAGGGAAATCATTTTGCCCCTTTGATGTTGAGTCTACCTGGTGTACAATCAGCGTTTGGAACAATACCAGCACCAACTGGTGTACTACCATCACCAGCAACAATAGTGGCACCATTCCCACCAATACCTGGAACAAACAAAGGTCAGTTTGGTGTAAAGGTTGGTAAAGGAAAACTAATACCATAGGAGGTTAATATGGGAAGACAAGTAAAAGCATTAGAAACACTAATTCGTAAAGTTGTACGAGAAGAAATAAAAAGAGGTGTTACTGAAGCAATACAAGAAGCAATGAATCCTAAGACAGACCATAAAAAAGTTATGAAACAAGGAATGAAGAATGTACAACCAGTACATGAGAAAAAACAATTTGTAAAAGACAATCCTATGTTGAATGACCTTTTAAATGAAACTGCTCAAACACTTGGAAATACTGCAGAAACTACAGAACAAGAAGTTTCTTTTACATCACAAGATGCTCCAGGATTTAATCGTTCTAATTTAGCAAGTATGATGGGATATGAAGACTTTACACCACAAGGTCAAAGACAATCTGTAGCACAACAAACTGCACAAAGTATGGGTATGAGTATGGATGATTTACCAGATGCAGTTTCAAAAGCATTAACTAAAGATTATAGTGGATTGATGAAAAAAATAGATGAGAAGAAAAATGGAAAAGAGGGGTTTAGACCATAATGCCTGAAGCACAATATCAACCAGAACCCGATATATTTATTGAACCAGATGATATACCACCAGCAACACCAGGTCCAGTAGCATCAAAGTTTGACCAAAATGTTGCAGTTGGTATTGATTTACCATTTGTTCCAGATGGACAAGGTCAGTTCAAAAGAAACTATTCTCAGATAAAACAAGCAAGAGCAAACTTAGTTAACTTATTGTTGACAAGAAAAGGAGAAAGATTGAATCATCCTACATTTGGTTCTAATTTATGGAATATTTTATTTGAACCAAATACTCCAGAGATACTGAGAGAAGATATTGAAGAGGTTATAATAAATGCAGTTGATTCCTGGTTACCATATATTTTAATTAAGGAGATAATTATTAGTGAGTCGCCAGATGATATAGATAGAAATATACTGAAAATAAACATTAAATTTTCACTTAGAGATGATTTAGAAAATTTTGATGAAGTGTTTATATCTGTAAATGAGACATTTGGTCTTGTAAATTCTAATGGTGAAAATCAAACTTAGAGAGAAATTAAATGGCAGAAAATTTAAGTAAAGAAGTAAAGTATTTAGGAAAAGATTTTGCGTCATTAAGAAATAACCTTATTGATTTTGCAAGAATATATTTTCCAAACTCTTACAATGATTTTAACGAATCCTCACCAGGTATGATGTTTATTGAAATGGCAGCGTATGTTGGTGATGTTCTAAATTACTATGTTGATAATGCAGTTCGTGAAAATATGTTACTTCACGCTAAACAAAGAAAGAATGTTTATGAAATAGCAGAGTCACTTGGATACAAACCCAAAGTAACTTCTCCTGCTAAAGTTAAACTACAACTTTATCAAACCGTACCAGTAAAGGGTTCTGGAGAAAGTTCAGAACCAGATTTTGATTACGCATTAACAATAAATCAAGGAAGTGAGTTTTCTTCTACATCAGATGGTTCGGTTACATTTATTACAGATTTAGATGTTAACTTTTCTGTTAGTAGTAGTGTAGACCAAACTGATATTAGTGTGTATTCTATAGAAGAGGGTTCAAGTCAACCACTATACTATCTACTTAAAAAATCTGTTAGTGCAACAGCAGCAACTTTAAAGACACAGACATTTACTTTTGGAACTCCAGAAAAGTTTGGCACAGTAAAACTACCAGATAATAATGTTGTTAGAATAATATCTTGTATAGATAGTGATAATAACAAATGGTATGAAGTTCCATTTTTAGGACAAGAGACCGTTTTTGAAGAAGTAGAAAATACAGCAAAATTTGATACAGAATTAGCACAATATAATGATACTGCTCCTTACATATTAAGATTAAAAAAATCTTCTCGTAGATTTACAACAAGAATAAATCCAGATAATACTACAAACATAGAATTTGGTGGTGGTATTTCAAGTGACCCAGATTCTTTGATAATACCTAATCCAGATAATGTCGGTTCAACTTTACCAGAGGGTTTAAATAGTGTTGATACAAATGTTGACCCATCTAATTTTATGTACACAAGAACATATGGTCAAGTTCCAAGTGGTACTACTTTGACTTTTACTTATCTCGTAGGTGGTGGTATTCAGAGTAATGTTAGACAAGGAGATGTAACAACTGTAAAAGCCATATCAACTACAATTGATGACTTTGGTAAAGATGCCACCAAGATAGCAACTGCAAGAGCATCTGTAGTTGTAAATAATGAAGAAGCAGCAACTGGTGGTGGTAGTGCAGAAACATTAGATGAGATTAGACAAAATGCATTAGCAAACTTTGCAGCACAAGGTAGGGTTGTTACTAAAGAAGATTACATAATTAGAACATATACTATGCCACCAAGATTAGGTGCAGTAACAAAAGCATATATAGTACAAGATGAACAATTAAATGAAAGTGAAATTCTTGCAAAAAAAGAAGACGATGAAAAAATAATTAATAGAATTTCCAATCCTTTAGCGATGAATTTATATACACTTGGATATACTGCTGATAAAAAATTAACTCAAGTAAATACTGCAATAAAACAAAATTTAAAAAACTATTTAGGTCAATTTAGAATGATGACAGATGCAGTAAATATAAAAGATGCTTTTATAATAAACATTGGTGTTAATTTTGATGTAGTTCCAATACCTACTGAAAATGCTAATGTAGTCTTGTTAAGATGTATAGAAAATATAAAACAATTTTTTAACATTGATAAGTGGCAAATAAATCAACCTATTTTGATTTCAGAATTACAAAGAGAATTATTTTTAACAGAAGGAGTTTCTAATATACCGACTTTAGAAATTGTGAATAAGTTTGATACAGATGCAAGTTACTCTGGAAATGTCTATAATATTCAAGAGGCAACAAGAGATAACATAGTTTATCCAAGTCTTGACCCGTCTATATTTGAAGTAAAATTTCCAAACACAGATATACAAGGTAGGGTGGTAACATAATGATTATTCATATTTTTCCAGAAAAAGATGCAACATTATACGAAGTTTCTGCTTCAATGAATACTGGTATTGACCAAGCGTTAGAATTAGAAAAAGTAGTGACAAAAGCAGCAACACCAGCAAAATTCAATTCTCGTATTGTACAAAAATATGATTTATCTACGGTTTCAGCTTCAATAGTTGATGGTACTATTGGATTGGGATTTAAAGCATATTTGAATCTACATACCTTTGAAGAGTTTGGTATACCATACGAACATGAAATTTATGCTTATCCATTATCACAATCTTTTCAAAATGGAGTGGGAAGAAAATTACAAAGTCCTAAAAACTTCAACGGAGTAAGTTGGACAAATAGAAGTTTTAGTACAACAACCAATAGTGGTGATGCTTGGTTAACAGCTAGTTTTGCATCAAACACAACGGGTTCATACAATGAAAATATCGGTGGTGGTACTTGGTACACAAGTTCAGCAGCATCTCAGAGTTTTGATGGTGTACAAACTGATTTAAGAATGGATGTTACTGATATTGTAAAAGGATGGTTAAGTGGTTCAAGACCAAATGATGGATTTATGATAAAGAGGTCTGATGAAGACGAGTCTTCAAATCAAGAACATGGTAGAATATCATTCTTTTCAAAAGATACAAACACAATCTTCCCACCTAAATTGGAGTTCGCATGGGATGACTCAAGTTTCTCAACTGGAAGTTTATCAGAGTTAGAAGCAGAAGATAAGATAGTATATTTTAAAAATCTAAGAAGAGAATATGTTGATGGAGAAAGAGTTAGATTTAGAATTGTTGGAAGAGAAAGATATCCATCAAGAAGTTATTCAACTACCTTACAATCTTTAGATACAAATTATTTACCAACATCTTCTTACTATGCAATAAAAGACGCACATACAGACGATTTTGTAATTCCGTTTGATACATCATACACGAAAATATCATGTGACTCAACTGGTAGTTTTTTTGATATAAGAACAGATGGTCTACAACCAAATAGATACTTTAGGTTAATTATAAAAACTGAAAGAAATGGTTTGATAGACATATATGATGACGGATTCTTTTTTAAGATTAACAAAAACTAATTAAACTATGGCAAGAAAAAAGAAAAAACGAGGCTTAAGAAATTTCGGAAGTCTAAACATTAGTCTAAATATTCCTTTTAGTTTTAGTGGACAAGGAAATAGAATTGGTGCAAAATTATTTGATAAGAATCCAGAATTAAAAGAATATTTGACAAAAGAAAGTTTTGAGAAACTATATGATTCTGAGTTTTCTGAATTTGTACCACCAACTTCTCAACCAGAAACTAAAGACCCATATCAAGAAGCATTAGACTTTCTAAATGGTCAAGCATCTACCGACCAAATAAAAGCATTTTTACAGACAACATTAGGTAAAACAAACTATGGTGAAATAACTAATTTTGAAAATCCAGATAATAGTGTTGGTGATAATTATGTTTATTCTTTTGGAGATGGTACACCACTTTTTAATCCAGAGTTTATCTCAAGTATACAATCACAACTTGATACTCTTGGTATAGATTTAGATGATTTACAAGCATTACTTGATGCAGCAAATGCGGATAACGAGGGGTTAGGTGCTTCCAATGCAGCATTGACAGCAGAAAACGACCAACTAATTATAGACAAAGCAGCGTTAGAGGGTCAAGTTGCAGAGTTACAAGCACAATTGGCACAAGAACCAGTGTTTACAGACTCTGGTCTTCCTACCATAAATTTATCTGGTGAAAATCAAGACGGAGACCCTGACCCAGATACTGGAATAGCAAGACGAGTTATTCTTAATGCTAATATGAGAAATGTAACATCAAGAACCTTAACAGTTTATAAAATTACACCAGGAAATAATGCTGGTGTTGGATTAAATGATAGTACGATAGCACAAAGTAGTACGGGGACATTAATAAAAGATTTAGATATGGGTATAGCAGATGGTGGTTTTACAGCAGGAAGTGGAGCAGGTGGTGGTGGAGATTTAACTATAGTTTTTGAATCAGAAAGTGTTTATGTATTTGAAGTTACTGGTAAAAACGATGGTGGTGTAGAGGATAATGAGAATCCAAAAACTCTTACAAAGTCTGCTATATTCACTACGGTGGATTCTGATGATTCGTTTATAACTAATCTACAAAGTCAACTTTCTGGTTCACAAGCAGAATTAGAAGCAGAAATAATTGCAGGAATTGGTTTACAAAATCAAATAAATACACTTAATGCTAATATTCAAGAATTAACAGCAGAAAGAAATCAATTTGAAAATAGTAGTAATAATGCAAGAGGAGCATTAGATGTATTCTCAGATGCCATTTTACTACAGATAGAGGGATTGAAAAACTCATTGTCACAAGAAGCAGTAACCGATGGAACGATATCTTCAATGAACACTTTGATTTCTTCTTTTAATGCTTATGTAACACAGATAAATAACAATACTCCAGCAAACACTCCAGTAACTCAGATTGCATCTTTTGAAGCAACTAATATTGAAGGTGGGGGTGGTCAAGAATCCGAGGGACTTTTTCCAACAAATTATCCAGATTGGTTAGGTGGAGATAATATCTCAATACAAGATAATGACAATATACTTTTTGATTTGGATTTAAACATTTCTGAAACACCACAATTTACAATTCCACAATTTTTCTATGACGATGATATACTTAATATGCCAAGAGCTTTAGATAACATACCCGATGAATCAGTTGAGAACAAATTTCTAACCATATTAAGGTTTACTGCACTAAGAGCAACAAATTCATCAATTAAGAACAATAGTGGTAAGTCTGGTTTTATAATCGGAAGAGGAAATAGTTTTACTTCAAGTCATTCTCAAACTCCTCACACATACTTAAATGGTAACATAAACAATGTAATAGATGGTTGGAATCAGACCAATCAGATTAGTGGTTTAGAAAGAACACCATCACTTTTAGTACAAATTAGTGGACAAGATTCCTACAACTTAGGAAACTCTGGAATAAATACAAATTTGACAAATAGAATAAATGAGAATGATAGAAAAGGTATTGGTAACAGAAATATAGTAAGTTTAGCAAATCCAAATTTTTATAGTACTGATGATGCACAAAGTTTAATATATCTAAATGCAAACGATTCGTTTAGGTTTACCATAAACCCAGAATCATTACCATATATAGATGACAATAATGTTAATCAATCTTTTGTGCTGGGATTGACCTTTCATTTTATAATTAAAAACTACGACTCATACGAAATGAGAACAAGAAGATGTACCGGAGTTTTTAATTTCAATGGTGGTGCGTTGATGGGAGTGTAAGATGGCAGAGTCAAATAAAATATCAAGACTTGATGGAACTCTCCAAGGAGAATTAGGAGATAATCAGAAAAAAGTATCATCTACAAAAGACTTTTCTTCTGGTGATTTCGGTAGTAAAGATACTGATAGAGTTATATTACACATATACGATTTAGCAGAAAATTATCTCGGTAGTAGTAAACCATCAACAGAGTTTGGTTCAAAAAAAGATAGTGTAAAAGAAGAACAAGAAAATCCTTTTCAGTTTGGTGGTAAGAAAAAGAAGAGAAGGAGAAAAGGTAGAAAGAAAAAGAGAAGACCAGGTCAACAAGACATTCAAATAGATTCAGAAAAAATTCTTGAAGACATAGGATTTGGTTCAAGTGAGTTTGAACTTGAGATAGATTATGTAAGATTAATCATTGGTAATCATCCAGAGTCTGTTGAGGGTGGATTGTATATAGAAAGTATTTCTACTGCAAGAGACGAATTAATACTTAGAACAACAAGAGAGTTATCAGATGGTAGTGGTGAATCAGTAAATTCTCAAATATTAAATTACACAGATTTTCCAAATGGTACAATGGCTGAAAAGAGAGTAGCAGCAAGAGATACTGGACTTGTAATAACAGAAGAGGGAATAATAGACGAATTATTTTTAGACTTTGATTTTGGAAGAAGATATCAAGTAGTAAATTTCTTTGCATCAGAAACCGATGGTGTTGGTGAATTTGGTGTAAAATTAGATAGACCATTAGAACAGAGTATACAACAACTTGAACAAACATATGTTTATCAGAAAATAAAAAATTCAGAAAAAAGAATAGTTGATTTAAGAAAAGGACCAGAAGATAAAGAATTTAATCAGTTAAGAAAACCAAACTATGATGTTGACTTAGGAAAACAAGTTGGTAGTGATGGTAGTTTTAGAACATTTAATGATTTAATCAGTACTCAAGAGGACACATCTGATAAAGTATTAAGAGATGTTTTAAGTGGTTCTTTTGGTGGTATAAAACTTAATATAGATTATAGTGATTACAACCAATTTGTAAAGTATAGTTCTGCTCAAGAAAGATTAGAAAACTTTGTTTACAAAATGGAGTTGATTGAAGACTACGATAGACAAATAGGAGAACTACAAGCATCTGGTGCTGCAACTTCATCGGCTCAAGTATTATTAGATGTTTCAAATATACAAACTAAGAAAAGAAACTGCATAGACAAATTTACAAATTACGAAAAATATCTATACTTTGAAAGTTCAAGTTATCAGAGTAGTTCTTTTGGACAAAAGTTTGACGCAGCATGGCCTAAATCAAACTCACTAAAACCATTTCTAAACTATTCTGTAACATCTTCACAAGTAGTAAATTGGTTGGGTAGTGTAAACGACCAAACTGGACAATACTCAAGTGCGAGTTTATATGATGCTACAAACGGAAGTGGTTTCTTACTCAATGTACCAGAACATATAAAATCAGACCCAAGAAATAACATTATGTTGTCTTTCTTTAATATGTATGGTCAGCATTTTGATTTACTATTTCAGTATGCATCTCATATCAGTAAAATATCAGATAGAAGTAATAGTGTTGACAAGGGTATGGCAGCAGATTTAATTTATCATGTTGCTAAAAACATGGGAACCGAATTATTTAGTGGTACAACATTTGATGATATTTGGGATTATGAATATGGACATAATGTTTCTGGAAGTTATCAATCAACTGGAGCATTAGAGTCGTTACCGAAGAAAAAAGTAACTCAAGAAATACTAAAAAGAATTTTAAATAACTTACCTTTATTATACAAAGGAAAAGGAACTGAAAGAGCACTTAGAGCACTAATAAATTGTTATGGTATACCTACTACAGTTCTTCGTATAAAAGAATATGGTGGCCCTAAAATTTTTAAATCTAAAGATGAGTTTATTGAAGAAACATTTTTTGATTCTGCAGTAAGAGTGGCTCAAAACGACCAAATAATAATACCTTGGAAGACAAGTAGTAGAAATGATTTATATCCAAACACGGTGGAGTTTAGATTTAAAGGAAAGAAGTTAGGAAAAAATGAAAACTATACAATAGTTAGTTCAAACGATGGTAACACCGCAGGTAATGACCATTGGAGAATTGGATATCTTTCTGAAAATAGAACTGATGAAGATTTAGGAAGGGTTTTCTTTGCAGTAAAAAGTGGTTCTGGATATGTATTTGAGTCTTCCTCAATATTACCTATATTTGAAAACGAACACTACAATGTAGCAGTTACAAGAGTTTCTTCAAGTGGAGACCAGAGAACTAACGAAACTGGACAATTCGTAGATAGGTTTAATATTCATGTTAAAAAGTTTAACAACAATAAAGTTGCACTAACATCTTCATTTTCACTTGATTTAGATTCTGTTGCACATAACAATTTATTTAAGGAGTGGTCTACTGGTTCAAGACTGGTATTTGGTGGTACTGGAAATGATACAACCTCTACATACTCTGGAAGTGCATCAACTTCTGGTAGTAGTATTATTACTAAAAGAGCATCTGGGTCGTTTCAAGAAATAAGGTTTTGGAAAGTAGCATTAAGTAGTAGTGTCGTGGATACACATACACTATCACCAAGAGCATTAATTAGTAATAACTTAACAAGTTCGTATGATGACTTAGTTGGTAGATGGTCATTTTTATCTTCTTCTAATTTTGCAACAAATCCAACATTTTCACTTGATGGTCAATACAACAGAGATGACTTGTGGGGATATGCAACAATGTCTGGTTTTACTGGGACTTTAAATGCAGATTTTGAATTTGATGAGCAGATATATTCCACTCCAGTTCCTAATATTGGTCCAGAAAGATTAAGTAGTACTAAGATTAGAATTGAGTCAAGTAGTTTAGAGTTTGGAAACTTGTCACCATTTAAAAGAAGTGAAGTTAGTGCTTTTGATTTTGCTCCAGTTGATTCCAATAAACTTGGTGTTTTCTTTTCTCCAATTGAAATAATAAATAGAGATATTTTATTTGATTTGGGTGGTGGTGATTTAGATGGATTTATTGCTAATCCAGATGACCAGTACAAACCAGAGTATTCACAATTAAAAGATTTAAAAGAGTATTTTTTCAAGAGGTACAATGGTTCTTTTAATTATAGTTTATTTATTAGAACAATATCAAGATTTGATAAATCACTATTTAGACAAATAAAGAAAATGTTACCTGCAAGAGCAAAAAGTAATGTTGGATTTTATATTGAATCTCATATATTAGAGAGAAATAAACAAAAGGTTGCAAATAAACCAATACCAGAAGAAGTGTTCTATGAACAAAAAATAGATATTGGTAGTGAACAAGATGGTATAATAACACCAAGTGGAGAAAATAGAGCATACACTGGTAGTTTTGAGAATGTGTATATCAAAGATTTAAACGGAGAAAAAAGAAATTATGTAGGTGCTTTTGACACCACACTTGTTACAGAATTGTTTGGTGATAAAAGAGATTATGTGGGATACATAACATCAAGTAAAACAGATTACGACACAAGTGGTAATTTTATACAAGATAATTTTAGAAATAGATTTCAACAACCAGCACAATATAATAGAACAATACTTGTTACCTCTCAATCTGGTCAAGTTGGTCAAGGAGAGTTTAATGACCAGTTTATCATCACTACATTTAGACCAGACCAAAGACAACCACTTGGAACTGTAATTACTGGTTCAAGACTATCAACTCTAAAACAAAAGAAAAATTTATTTTACTCATCATCTTTAAGTGCTTCTATAGACCAAAGATTAGGGTATTTAAACAATCACTTTTTTGCATACTCACAATCACTTGAGTTCGCAGAATTTCAAGACTACAAACCTGGACAAGATAGAACATTCTTTATAGGAACAAAAAATACAGACGATACTACCATTGATGGGGGTCCAGTAGTGGAAGTAAAAGAAACAAATCCAAGAAAACTTAAGGTTAAGAAACCTGGATTCAAAGGTGGTAACTTAAAAGTGAAGTAAAATGAACAAAAACTACACAACCAATATATTTATTTATGATTAATATTATACAATTCGGAGACATAAATCATGGGATATTTAGATAATTCTTCAGTAATAGTTGACGC
>MDTA01027886.1_pt1 | contig 11043 bp, 4 predicted proteins | sample 811151 | NCBI WGS metagenome assembly MDTA01 (sample SAMN05326648, study PRJNA326480) | marine metagenome | isolation source: seawater | place: Indian Ocean: South | collected 2010 | reverse complement strand
TAAATTTTTCGTTACAGTATCCGTGCCACTTTTGAATGTAAAAGTGCCTGATGTGTGATCCGATTCAAAAACTATATCACCAACATTGTTGATTGTATTATATTTTACTTTGATTCCAAGCACAGTATCAGTGGTTGCTGAATCGGATGTAGCAAATTCAAATACTTTTGCTCCTGTAAAAGTGGTATTTGGATAGGTAGTGGTATCTGAGAAACTGACATGATTTTGATCGAACATGTCAAACAATGGTTGTTGATTCACTCCCGTTTTTTCTTGAGCTTCTATAAATGTTTCTGTTGTGCTGTCGTATCGGAAAGTCTTTCCTTGATTTTTTGTGCCGAACTCTATGAATATTGAATCATTGTTTGAAGGCGTGGCATCAGAGGCCTCTGTTAAATTTATTACCTGAGTTGAGTCACCGGCAGTTACAAAGTTTACATCATAAATCTTATTCTTGACTATTGGATCAGTGTCTGCGGCGAAAACAACCCTCATTCCTTGAGCCAGTGCAAGACCATCCACAATGTAACCAGTCTGTTTCACCACATTACTGAAAGCGTCTGTAGTAACAGTGTCATACAATGTCACAGACCTTTTTGCTACGGTACCATGATTGTATAAGGCCAGTCCAGAGTCAAATTCTATGATAGGTCTTTTAGCTCTTGCATCCTCATCAAATGATGCGGTGAATCCTCCAATACGTGCAGTCTCTTCTACTACAGATCTATGAAACCATCTATTATATCTCGACCATGCGTTTCGGTCCAGGGAGTCTCTCTTTATTGTCATATAGTCTAGTTTCTCTGGAGTGTAGTATGCTTTCGCATATGGCCTCGAGTCATATCCGACCGTATCATAAAGAATTGTGGTCTCAGTGGCATAACTTCCTGGCGTGATTAAATCCTCCACATCAGTCAGCGTGATTGCTTCTCCGACTCCTTCCACATAGTACTCCTTGTTTTGATATGTGCTTCCAACAAGAGACTGTTTGAATTTTACTTTCATTCCGTTGGACAAATCTAAAGTCCTTAGACTATAATTTTTTACTCCGATGATATCATCATCCACATTGATTGCCGTGGTGCTTGCCGCATCTCTTATCTGAAGAATGCCGTACATGGCGTCATGGTTACCACACTGATAATATAAAGTGTCTGGTGCGCCTGAAGTTGGCACAGTGAATGTAACAGTTCCATAATCGGTTCCGTTGTTTGTTACCCCAGTGTCAAATATTGTTGATGTTGATCCATCCTCTGCCACTTTACTCTTGTAAGGTTCAGTCATTATCCAGAAAGGATGTCCTTTAGCGTTTACATTAAACTTGTATGTGTTACCTCTGTAAAGCGTTAATATTGGATTGTTTTCATTCTCTCTGTGTGTAAAGTTGTAGGCGCCTTGTGCCAAATTTTCAACTGAATATTCAACGACTGCGTTTGGTCCCACTGCATCTATCTCAATAGTCCCGGGGCCTTCTGGGATCCAATAATACTCTCTGTAATTGATTAATTTGTCATAGTCTATTGCAGGGTTCCAACTGTACACAATTTCCTTATTAAGTCTGTCGTGGTTATTGACCTTGCCGCCAAAATATTTTATTTGATTGATGTAATCATCGTATGTGCCTGTAAATTTAACTTGGTCCTCAGGATTGATAGATGTTGTGTCCTTGTCTGTGTACGTGACAGCAGTCTCTAATTGGTACGCAAACCTATCTTGGCTTGTTGCTGGCAGGTACCTGTCAGTGACGCTTCTTGTATATGCGTCCTGCCTACCTATGAAACCGTCAAGCCTCTCAAGTGCGCCTTTCTGAACCAAAGGATCCAGCGTACTGGCTAGGAATCTTTGGTTGGCGTCTGTTCTGTAAAACGCTGGTAGGTGCTGAACAGTTCTCCTGTACTCGTTGGTGCCTTGTTTTACAACCTCATTGTTGGTTAATGCGTTTGTGGAGTTGTCTGCCATTAGTATCCTGCCCCACTACTGCCGGAACTTGAAGTTGATCCCGATCCTGATGTAGTAGAGCCTGACACTGCTGATCCTGTTGTAGTGTTTGAAGTGGCAGTTGATGCAGATGTGACAACAGTACCGGATGCCACCAACTGGTTGGCTCCAAGTGCTGTGATTATTGACACATCATCAACGGTGGCCCCACTGATGAAAATCTCGTCTGCCGCTGAATCTACCTGGAATAGAGACCCAAAACTCTGTCCAGATTGGTTAGGCACAATCACAGCAGTCAATAAGTCCGGTGCCAGTTGATTGTGTATGTATGCGGCTAGTTCTGTAAAATAAAAACTATCTCCAAAATCCCAGTTGTCTAAGGCAAAAAATTCATTGATAGCGGCAATCACTCTGGTCTTTATTATTGCGTCTGACACATTTGTCCTAGGATTTTTAACAACTTTGAAAGTCGCTTGTAATTGTTCTTCTGCATTTGATCCAAACAGTATTTTGTATTTCACGGGATGATAAATTATTTGATCCGACAGTGACTTTAACGGATTCAGTGTCCCTGAGTAATTGATCCTTAGTTGGTCAGATGTTGATTCACTAGGTTTTGTGCCACCATCCTGTAACCATATTCTAAACAAGTTGTCATAAGTTCTCTCCAACAGGTACACATCTACTATGTTAGACACGCTTGGGTCTATCCTAGTCTCTTGTCCTGCATGATGTTTGTATTGGAAGTTTATTGAACTTCTACCTTTTCGTGCATAATAATCTGTGCTCGTAGATAGTGTGTTGGTTTCAGAACTATATTTTTTCACAACGTCCTCAGCACTATCATAAAAATAAAATAATTGGTTGTCAGAGTAGGTAGATGTGTTAAGATTAATATCTGCCTCGTTCTGTGACACTATGAAGTTAGTAGCCGCGTAAGGCCTGTATCTTTCAATGTTGTCATACGAAATGTACTTTTCAAAGAAAACAAATTTAGTAGATTCCGAAACAGTTGGCTCTACAAATATATCAAATAATTCAGGATTGTCAACTACTCCATCGTCGTCGTCATCAAAAAATCCAACTTTTACTTTTCTGTTGTCTTGAAAGCCATCCTGCTCTGTGACTACATCCACAACCTGCCATGTCAAAGGATACCCTATGCTGTTACCTGTTGATACAATGCTGTTCGTTTTGAGTATACCAACTTGGTCTTTGACGCTTTTTCCTGTCTTGTAATCGTAAATTTTTTCTTCCACATCATAATGGAATTTATTCTGTCCTTCTGATTCAAATATGTAATCTAGTTTCCTGTATTGCACCGTGTAGGTGTTACCATCATTAGTAAATTTGAACCACCAACTCGCGTCTAGGTTAGTGCCTGCTGTTGATCCTGCGTTTGCAAGATTGAATACCGCACTGGTGCTAAGATTCGTAGATGTAATTACCTTCCAAGTCTCTGAATCCACATCGTATCTCAATCCAAAGTCCTCATATGCTTCTATACGGTTGATTAGATCTGTCTCTAGATCTGCGCTGAACGAAGTTGTCAAGTTAGGAATAATTGCATTGATTACAGATCCGTTTGGCACAATGTTTGATAGAGTCACAGGCCCAACACCTGATTCAAGGTTTCCTACGCCGCCATTTGCGCCATCACCTACAACTCCACCTATCTTTGCCCAAAGTCTATCTTCTGCCTCATCGGTACCTGCTGTGACTAGTGTGCCATTTTTAAATTCTCGTGTGTCAGGTGAAGTAAATTTTACGAGTGCACCAGGCTTTGCATATTTTAAATTAGAAGTGGCAAAGTCACCTGTGACTAAAGCGCCACCGGATGTGAAGTAACCAGTGTTTGTGTTAGTTGTGGTTGTAGTTGAATTCCAAGTCGCTGACAAGGTGCTTACATCTTTTGTTGCGTATTTGAAATAATAAAACTGCCTTGCGTAGGCTTCTTTAATTTTAGATTCCACAGACTTGTCGATAGTTGACTGAATATCACTCTTGTTATTGAAAGTAAAAGTGAACTGTTGTGTAGATTCTTCTCTGTACAGGATTCCATCCTCAGCAAATACATTGACATTGGAATAGGCTCCGGTTGGGTCTAGTATTTCTTTTGCCCTGGATATACCAGACGCTGACCTGTTCACCGATCTTACTTTAACTATTTCCTGTGAGGCACTCAAAGGCACCACTTGATAATCTTCTGCAGTGATCATCCTGTTCTGTGAATAGTACACCTGGGCCGCTTTTTCTTTAATAGAATCATTTGATTCGGTGGCCGCTGAGTTGTAGACACTGGCTGGTAGGCTCAACGTAATTGACAATGACTGTTGTGCCCCGTTGGCATCTGAGTAAGGCACAGTCAACTGTATGTTCTGCATGTCTGCAGACTGAATTGCATACTTGGCATTGTCACTGACCCTGTAGTAGGTCCTAAAACTACCTAACGGTATGTTTGAAAAGTTACCGTCACCAAATACAAGATCGATTGCGTCATCGTTCTTGGTTACAACATTGTAGATGTTTCTCTCTGTTTTAGCAAGTGAATTGTAGATTGCATTGTTGCCTGACAATGAAGGAACTTTAGTCCAAGACTCCAACACTTGTCCAAACTGATCCAGTTTATACAACCAAACGTCCGAGTCGTTTACATTAGTGGTGGATAAAGATTTCACGTAGTTAGTGACAGACGAAGGCACAGTAAATTCAGTCTGTTGTATTGTTCCTTGTTTGAAAAGGAAAAAGTATCCAGTGTTATTGGAACTGTCGCCTGACCCATCGCTCCTGTAAGTGTACGTCAGTCCTGTTCCTGGTAAAGGATCAGATTCATATATGGAATCTGAATTAGTGATAGTGCTTGAGACAATCTCGAACGCTCTTGATATACCACCTACCTGTTTAGAGAACTGGAATATTGGAAGATCTGATTGATTGGAACTTATGGTGTAAACCTCTGTGTCGATTCCGCCTATGTTGCCTGATTCTCTTGGTTTGCCAAACAGTTGTCCTGTTTGGTTTGCCGCATTTAGTATTGCCGTAAATTGTTCCCTATAATTTGAGTTTGCAGAATCATTCCAGATGATTGTGCTGTTGGCAAGATTTGTTCCTGAGCTATCTAACACATCCTGTGTCGTTGATATTGTGTCTATTTTTAAAAGGCCAGTTGCAGGTTTATTTCTCTTTGCATTGTAATTGATCAACCTGGCCAACCTTAAAATTGAATTACGTCTCTCTGCTGTTTCAAGGAAATTTTCTCTGGCATTAAGGTCAACTCTGAAAGATAAAGCCTGTGATATGTATGCTATGAGATCTATCAGGGCAACGTATTCAGAACTTTCTACAAAATCATTGAAATCATCTGGATAATTTTCCCTGAGGTAGGCCACCATGGTCCTTCTCAGCGTCTCGAAGTCATATGATTTGAAATCTGCCTGTTGAAAAGCCTGGTAGATCTTTCTCCAATCTTCCGCTACAAGTAATCTGTTCTGTCTATCTGTTGAGGCCATTGTATATACAGCGGTATTTATGTGTTAAGAAATATGCGTATATTAAGATAGACGCAGAAGTGAGTTTTCGTCGAAGTTAAATCTAAGTTTCTCTGTGATGTTGAGTGGAACGTAGTTTATAGTGGCCTGTACGGTTATGCCTCTATCTGCTTCTGATACCAGTATTTCATCTGTAGAGATACGTGGATCTGCGTTAAGATTAGCAGTGATATCTTCGACTATTGCCTCTTTAAGTGCATCTGTAAATGGTTCGAATATCGCATCGTAAATTATAGTACCAAATTCAGGATTTTCAACCCTCTCACCCTTACGGACTGATAATCTGTTTATGAGATCCTGCTTTGCTACCTCAAAGTCATACAACTTAAAATTCTTCTTGTCCGCACGAGAGCTGAAACCTTTGAAGGTGACTGATTTATTAGATAATCCACCTCCGGATCCGCCTCCACTACTACTTCCGCTTCCATATGCCATTGTGTAATCTCCTACTTTTACTTATTAGTTTATTCCAAACGGTTTTTGACCTTTTAATGGTAGGAATCCTACCTTTGCAGGTCCACCATGCACACTATTAGTGGTTGTGTAATCATCAGTTGCGCCTGTTGAAAATAGTGTGTCGGTTGCGTTGCTTTCAAACCAGGTCATGACCTGTCTCGGTGTCCAGTCCGGATGTGCCTGTAGCAGACAAGCCGCCATACCTGCCATCTGTGGACTTGCCATTGACGTGCCTGAAAGTTTAGTTTGTCCGAATGATACGTCGTAATGATAAGCGTTGCTTGTTGTAGGGAACGCACCAATAATATTTTGTCCACAGGTGTAAATGTTTGTGGCAGGTCCCGAATCACTAAAACTTGCTTTTTCGTTCAAAGCCGCGTTAGTGTTTGAAGATGATATGGCACCGACATTGAATCCTGGCTCACCATTTAAATTTGGACTACCGCCTCTGTGATAATTCCAAGTTCCAAAACTGGTTACAACCAGATCGTTGTTGTAATCTACACCTCCTAAAACATCATGCTTCATGTTGTCATTGCCGGCCGCTATACAAACAATTATTCCTGCGTCCACTAATTGTTTTATATCAGCATCAACACTTACTACCCTAGCAGGATAACCAAAAATGCCCCCACCTCTGTTTTGACCATTTATGCCACGTGATCTTAAATTACCCCTGGTAGTTAAAGTGTGTGGTGTGCCTCTGTAGGTACCCCTAATCAAATCTAGAAAAGGGCCACCACTGCTGAATCCAAATCCATTTGGCGTGGTATTTGTGTTAAGAAAATAAACAAATCCATAACTCATATTCACCACAGTGGGTCTTCCGTCTGTCTTTGCTTGGTGCCAACCCAACAATGTGTCCATTGCATTACTCACTGATATAGTATTGCCTGGATTATCTAAAATAGTCTGTACATAGATATCTGCGTTTCTGGCCCAACCAAATTTTTGGCCAGCCATTGTGGATGCAACGTGTGTGCCGTGTCCGTCTGTGTCAGTGTAAAAGTTGCTTGGTTGAGTTCCACTAACTCCTGATTCAGTAAACCAATTTATTTCTTTTATTCTGCTTGTTCCATTTGCATCTTGGAACTCTGGATGTGGCTTGTGAATACCCGAATCCTGCAATACAACATCTACTCCTGTGCCGTCAAGCACAAAGTCATAAGTTCCGCCTGGATCCGATGTTGAAGTTCCGAAAACATTGGTGTTTGATATGTGTCTTAACAATCCCCAGTTATCCTGTTGTCCCGAACCTGTTGTCGTTCTATTGAACTCGCCTTCTTGGAAAGCCTTTTTTACAGGCACCATTGGGATTTCAACTGCATCTATTCTTGAATCTTTTCTTAATTCAACGGCTTCTTCATCTGAAAGATGATAATGCGTGTTACGTTTGTTTGTTTCTCTCAACTCGTCAACCGGTACCTTGTGTTTTGGAATGAATTGTTTGTTGTTTTCTTTAGTAAGGTCTTCGTGGACTTCACGCCAATCAACACCTTCTTTTACAGTAACGATATATTCTTTTTCATCCATTTAAAATTAAGAGACAATGGCTCTATCACTGACTCTTCTCCAATTTGTTCCGTCATAGAAAGCAGGAATTGACCCACCTGTTTCATCTGTACAATAAACTATTGCACCCGCTGATGAAGTCAATGAGCCCAGTTGTGCAACGGTTTTACTTACTAATTTCATTGGTGCGTCATTGATAATTTCGTCTGTGGGATCTAATGTAATTGTAGTTGGAGATGAAAGTGTGAATGTGCCTGTTAATGTTGCTGGTGGATTGATACTGTCTGCTATAACATTTTTCACAGTCAAAGTATTTGAACTGGAATCGTATGTGAAATCCGAATCGCCACCAAAACTGCCAGAATTGTTAAATTGGACCTGTGTATTGGAACCACCCGGGCTCGTGCTTCCTCCACCACCGCCAGCACTAGCGAAAGTAATTGAGTCACCTGAAGCATTAGTGGTAATGGTCATATTTGAACCAGCCACTAGCGTCAACGTATCTGTTGTTGAATCTGCCACAACATTTGATTGTCCTGCAACTGCGATTGTGCTGAATAAATTTTGTGATCCACCACCACCGCCTGAGCCGGTGTATGAAATTGTTAATGTGTCACCAGAGATAGAAGTTGAAATATCTGTGCCACCTGATACCGTTAAAGTGTCTGTGGCACTGTTAGCAGTAGTAGTGCCCGAATCCGCAACGAATGTTTGGAAAATACCCTGTGTTGATACCACCGATGTCGACGTACCTGTTGAAGCGCCTGTGGAAAAACCACCAAATGACAAACCGCCGGTGAATCCAGATATTGGTGGAGTGTTAATTACTGAACCTGATCCGGAGAAGAAAGTGCTGACTTTGCCTGCGATGCTTCCAATTGATGAGCCTAAGTTGGTTCCTAAAGTCTTTAGGAAACTTTGACCCATTATACCGGCCTCCCTCGCATTGAAAAGTCCTGCCTTGCTGGCCAGACTCTTAACCTGATTAATACCAACTATCTGTCCTCCAACAACACTCTGATAGTTCTGTGTGATGCTGGATATACTTGATATTGTGGCAGGTAAATTTTTAGTAGATAGATTCTTTGTCAAACCATCAAGTGTGTTTAAGGCGTTGTTAGCAAGATCAATACTCCCAGATACAGAACCTCCTAATGAAAATAGTTCACCCGCACTGTTTACAAAAACATTGTCTTTGAATAGTGCTTTACTCTTTCCTGTAAAATTTTCTATCACCTGTGATGTAAGACTGTCAGTTAAATCCTTAACAGATGAATTTACACTGAACCCTTTAATCTTTTCAGATATGCTGTCCTTAATATCGAAAGGTAAATTAACCTTTTCAGTGATACCATAAATTTCGTTGTACTGGGTTCCAAAATCGGTCAAAAGTTTTTTGGCTTTGACCGCATTAGTGCTTTTGCCCATCTTTTGCTTAACATATGTTAAGGCATCTGCCTGGTACTGTGCATCTCGAATCGCACTGTTGGCGCTGAGTCTATTTTTATTGTTTACAAACTCAGGCGTGCCTGGCGTGTTGGCATTTTTACTCCATTGCTTTTTATCATCGACATCAATAGGTATCACGCTATCACCGGCTATGACACTGGCCCTAAACATGGGCTCGTGTGTAACGAATCTGTGTACTGTGGTCTTGGTCTGTCTGGTGAATGGCTCAAGTGGCTTGATTCCTTTTTGGGCCAACTCAACATCTCCCTCATCTCTTTCTGTGATACCGGCGGCGTCCGTATTAAGCCATGTTGGTCCCCATGCACTGCTGGCACTAGTTGAATTGAAATGCACCTGTGCTCCTGCTAGGTGTATTTGTCCTGACGCTCCGTGTAACTGACTTCCTTCTGTAAATGAACTAAGACCATCTCTAGCGTAGTCTCTGATCGATCCTGCTTGTGAACTATTGAAAATGCCTTTGTCACCCAAGTTCATCATGTAGGTACCTGAGCTCTGTATCAACTCGCCTGATGAACTTATTCTTATCTGCCCCCCGGCGTGCATATTGATGTTTGAGTCCGAGTGTAGGTTGAAATCACCTTCGGTCCTTAGGTTAATTCCTCCAACTCCCGAATACAAATCTATCCTGCCATTTTTCTGCATCTCAACGTAGGCGTTACCTGAACCGTTGGCTATGTATACTACGCCATCTGTATCGTGCATTAACAACTGATGGCCAGATGCTGTCCTCAATCTTGTAAGTTGGTTTGTTCCATCAACTGCACCATCATCCATCACAAATGTGTGTCCTGTCCCTCTAGTGACGTAATCTAGTCTGGTTGATCCTTTTACACCAACTTTCTTTTGTGTGGATCCTGTATCCTTCCTTCCTGGTGTGCTTATGCCAAAAACTGCACTAGGAGTTTCTCTCCGTGCAGAACTTGAAGTGTTTCCCCTTATGTTATCAGCACTTAGACCTTGGGCCAAAAGTGTTTCTGCAAAAGGGTGTATTGGTTTGGGGATGGATTCATAGTTGTTGTTTTGCAAGGCTCCTGCCCTGTTTCTATTAAGCTCACCTGATGGCACATTTTTTGACCCATATGTTGATTGTTTGTCTTGTTGGAATCCTGCGTCTGCCCCTTCAAAGGTTCCATCCAAAGCATCATTTGTGTTGGTGCTGGACGCTATTCCTGGTGTCATGTGGTTTGTGAAAGGCTCTTGGACGCAACCTATCCAATAGGCCTGCTCCATTTTTCCTTCAGCAAATATCACTAAAACTTTTGTTTCGAGGTCTGGCGGTACCATCCACATACCATAGGAATGTTGAGAATCTTCAAAACTAATGCCGGAACCTTTTACAAATTTTCCGCCTTTGGCTCCATAAAAAGGAGCGAGGTAATCACAGGTTATTAATTGACTTTCAACCGGATCGGTTGCTTTCACGAGTGTTGGTATTAAAACTTGTAATCTTCCCATCTTTGTTGGGTCTATGTTATTTTTCACAATAGCCAGATAAGGACCTGGATTTTGTCCTGTCCAAGATTTATCACCACCTGGTGCTTGAGGGGTTGATGCGTCTCCTTTTAGATAATTGTGTAATGACATTAACTTATAAATCCTTTTATTTTACCTATTGTCTTAGATATTTCTTTCTTAACTCTACTTACGTTTGCAGTGGCAAGGTCTAAGAATTTTTTTCTTATGCTGACAATGTTGGACCTTACATTTATCAAGTCTTTTTCATTATAAAAATTTTTAAGTTCATCTCTACGTAAGACAAAAGATTCACCATCCCTGTTTGTAACATTTACACTTGCAATTGGATTGGATATATCAACACCTTGGTTATTGAATCTGGTTAGATGTAGACTGTTGGTGTACCTGCCATCCACAAAGTTGTGTTCCACCTGTACGACCCTATATAATCCACTGAACGCCGCTGACTGATCACTCTGTAGTTCATAAACACCTGTTCTATCATTGATGTCGGTCGGCATTCTAAAATTTAGCATGATTACTGGCTCTGCAACGTCTGTATTGTAGCAACGAAGTTCATCATTCCAAATCCTGTTTCTATTTGCCCTCCAATAATCTATGTCAGGATCTGTCCCAACTCCGGTGCCTTCTGCAAAACTTTTAG
>MDTA01017387.1_pt1 | contig 11044 bp, 14 predicted proteins | sample 811151 | NCBI WGS metagenome assembly MDTA01 (sample SAMN05326648, study PRJNA326480) | marine metagenome | isolation source: seawater | place: Indian Ocean: South | collected 2010 | reverse complement strand
TACAAAATTTATGCGCTGATTTAACTGAATTGCGAGCGCTCTAAAAAAACCGCTAAAAAAGTTTTTTTTCTCACAATTCAAAATTAGCTCTCATTATGAATATTGAAGAGAAAATAAAAACATTAATTATTAAAAAACCACTTTTACTTGATTGTGGTCAAACTATAAATGATTTCCCTTTAGCCTATGAAACATATGGGGTTCTTAACGAAAATAAAGATAATGCAATTTTAGTATTCCATGCTTTAACTGGTGATCAATTTGTTACGGGAATAAACCCTGTGACTAATAAAGATGGGTGGTGGTCTTACGCAGTTGGTCCAAACAAATCTATTGATACAAATAAATATTTTATAATTTGTGCTAATGTAATTGGTGGATGTATGGGTTCGTTTGGTCCAAGCCACGAGAATCCAAAAACAAAAAAAAAATATGGTACAGATTTTCCAGTGATTACTATCAATGATATGGTTAATGCTCAAATAAACTTATTAGATCATTTTGGAATAAAAAAACTTTTTTCAGTTATTGGTGGATCAATGGGTGGAATGCAAGTTTTACAATTTGTAAGTAATTTTCCAGAAAAAACAAAAACTGCTGTACCAATTGCTTGCACATCAAATCACTCTGCACAAAATATTGCATTTAATGAACTTGGTCGACAGGCTATTACTGCTGATCATAATTGGATAGGTGGAAAGTATGTGTCAAATAATACTCTTCCAGACAAAGGACTTGCTGTTGCTAGAATGGCCGCACACATAACTTACCTATCAAAAAAAGGTCTTCAAGAAAAGTTTGGTAGAAAATTACAAGAAAGAGATGATTTAAAATTTGGTTTTGACGCTGATTTTCAAATTGAAAGTTATTTAAGATATCAAGGATCTGTATTTGTAGATCGTTTTGATGCAAATAGTTATTTATATATCACTAGAGCAATGGATTACTTTGATTTAGTTAAACAGTTTAATGGTAATTTATCTCATGCATTTAAAAATACAAACGCCAAATTTTTTATTATATCTTTTACTTCTGATTGGCTTTATCCAACACAAGAAAATAAAGAAATAGTAATAGCTTTAAATGCTGTTGGAGTGGATGTTGGTTTTGTAGAAATAGAGTCTGATAAAGGGCATGACTCTTTTTTGTTAAATGTTCCCGATTTTTTAAAAGCGCTGAAAAATTTTTTAGACAAATCTTACTCAAATTAAATTTATGAAAAAAGAATTTGAAATAATTGCTGATATAATTTTAGAAAATACAAGAGTATTAGATGTTGGATGTGATGATGGAACATTAATGGAGTTTTTAAAAAATAATAAAAATGTTGATACAAGAGGTATTGAAATTTCAAAAGAAAAAGTACAAACTTGTATAGCTAAAGGTTTAACAGTTATTGAAGGTAATGCAGAATATGATTTAAAACAATTTCCTGATGACTCATTCGATTATGTTGTACTTGGTCAAACCCTACAAGCTTTTATAAACCCTGAAATAGTAATTAAAGAACTTTTGAGAGTAGGAAAAAAAGCTATAATTACAATTCCAAATTTTGGTCATTGGAAAGTAAGATTAAATTTATTATTAAAAGGGACAATGCCTGTAACTAAATCTTTGCCTAATAATTGGTATAATACTCCTAACATTCACATGTGTACAATCAAAGATTTTGTAAAATTCTCTAAAGTTATTAATTTTAAAATTTTTAAATCATTTGCACTTACAAAAAAAAGTATTTCTTCAATCAAAAATTCTAATCTATCTTTTAAAAATTTATTTGCAGAACTTGGTATATTTCTTATAGAAAAAAAATGAAAGTTGAAATTATAAAATGCTTAAAAGATAACTATAGTTATTTAGTTATTGACCAAATAAAAAATGAGGCATGTGTAATAGATCCAAGCGAAGCAGAACCAGTAATAAATTTTGTTGAAAAAAATAATATAGAAATAAAGTATATACTTAATACTCATCATCATTACGATCATATCGGAGGAAACCTAGAACTAAAAAAAAAATATAATGCAATCGTAGTTGGGTTTGAGGGTGATAAAGATCGTATTCCAGGAATTGATATTCTTGTCAAAAACAATCAAACTTGGAAAAAAAGTAGTTTTGAAGCAAAAATTTATCATATTCCTGGTCATACATCAGGGCATATTGCATATCATTTTTCAAAAGAAAAAAAAATTTTTACAGGAGATACTTTATTTTCTTTAGGATGTGGTAGAATTTTTGAAGGCACTTATAAACAAATGTTTAAATCTTTAGATAAAATAAAAAAACTTTCTAGCGATACTAAAATTTATTGTGGTCATGAATACACATTGCAAAATTCAAAATTTTGTAGTGCTTATGACCCAGATAATTTAAAACTTAAAAAAAAAATTATCAAAATAAAAAAAAAATTAAGAAATAATTTACCTACTCTGCCTACGACTTTAAATGATGAAATGGAATGCAATATATTTCTTAAAGCAAAAGATTTAAAAAGTTTTTCAAAATTAAGAGATTTAAAGGATAATTTTTAATTTATAGAGCTTGACTAAAATACACGTCTGACTATATTGCGTTAATCAAAAATATATAACATTATGTCTTATGCAGTAATACAAACAGGTGGAAAACAGTACAAAGTAAAGTCTGGAGAAATTTTAAAAATTGAAAAACTCCAGAATTTAAAGCCAGATACTAAAATAGAATTTAATGAAATTCTGGCGTATGGAAATAATAAAGTTATTGAACTTGGAGCACCAATAATACAGGGGGCAAAAGTAGAGGCGAATTTGATTAAAAATTCAAAAAACAGAACTGTTTTAATTTTTAAAAAAAGGAGAAGACAAAACTCAAGAAGAAAAAATGGTCATCGGCAAGAATACTCTATGATAAGAATTGATAAAATTTTTTCAAAAGATGGTAAAATTTTGTCTGAAGCTAAAAAAATTTCTAAACCTGTAAAAAATGAAACTCAAAAAAAGAAAGCAATTAAATAATTAGGTAAATTTATGGCAACAAAAAAGGCTGGTGGATCATCTAGAAACGGAAGAGACAGTGCTGGCAGAAGACTAGGTGTTAAAAAATATGGTGGTGAAACTGTGATACCTGGCAACATAATTGTAAGACAAAGAGGAACTAAGATATTCCCTGGAAAAAATGTTGGTATAGGCAAAGATCATTCAATTTTTTCCACAATTGAGGGTAAAGTAGTTTTCAAAAAAACTAAATCAGATAGAACTTTTGTTTCAGTAAAACCCAATTAATATTACAACTAAAAATAACGTTGTATTATGAAATTCTTAGATCAAGTAAAAATTTATGTTAAAGCTGGAAACGGTGGAGATGGTTCTCCAAGTTTTAGAAGAGAAAAATTTATAGAATTTGGTGGTCCTGATGGTGGAGATGGTGGAAAAGGAGGATCAATTATTTTAAAAGCTGAGCGAAATTTAAATACCTTAATTGATTATAGATATCAACAACATTACAAAGCGCAAAGAGGTGGAAATGGTTCAGGTCAAAATCGTTCAGGAAAAAGTGGAAAAGATTTAATACTCAAAGTTCCATTAGGCACTCAAGTTTTTGAAGAAGATAACAAAACATTAATATTTGATTTTTTGAAAATCGGTGAAAAATTTTTGGTTGCAGCAGGAGGCAAGGGTGGTCTTGGAAATACTAAATTTAAAAGCTCAACAAATAGAGCACCAAAAAAATACACTAAAGGAACTATTGGTGAAGAATTTGTAATATGGTTACAATTAAAAACGATTGCTGATATAGGAATAATTGGACTACCTAATGCAGGAAAATCAAGTTTGTTATCAGCCTTAACAAATGCTAATCCAAAAATTGCAAACTATCAATTTACTACATTAAACCCTAATTTAGGTGTTGCTAAATATGATGATAAAGAGATTACAATTGCAGATATACCTGGTTTAGTGGAGGGTGCTCATAAAGGAATAGGTCTAGGTATTCAATTTTTAAAGCACATAGAAAGATGTAAATCACTTTTACATATGATTGATATTACAAATAGAGATCTCAAAAAATCTTATAGACAAATAAAAAATGAGTTAAAAAATTATAGCTCTAAATTATCAAAAAAAAGAGAGTTAATAGTTTTAAATAAGACTGACTTAATTGATGAAAAAAAGATAAAAAAATTAATCGAGGATTTTTCTAGGAATACTAAATCAGAGATTATTACTTTGACAACATTGAAAAAAAAATCTGTCTCTAAAATTAAAGCAAAATTAATTTCTTATGTATCTTAAAAATTCTAAAAAAATTGTAATCAAAATTGGATCTTCATTACTAGTAGATTATAAACAGAAAATTAGAAAAAAATGGTTATCTAGTTTTGCAAAAGATATCCAACAACTAAAATCTCAAAATAAATCTATCATAATCGTAAGTTCCGGAGCTATTGCCCTTGGATGTAAAAAAATGAACTTTAAAAAAAAAAATCTTAGACTTGATAAAAGTCAAGCAATAGCATCTATTGGACAAATACAATTAATGAATTTATTTTCACAAGTATTTTCAAAATTTAAACTAAATATTTCTCAAATTTTATTAACTTTAGATGACACCGAAGAACGAAGAAGATCTATCAATGCTAAAAGAACTTTTGAAAATTTATATAAACTTGATTATATACCAATAGTAAATGAAAACGATACTATTGCCACTTCTGAAATAAAATATGGTGATAACGATAGATTGGCGTCGAGAGTGGCTCAAATAACTAATGCGGATACATTAGTTTTATTATCAGATGTAGATGGACTTTTTACGAAAAATCCAAAAAAATTCAAAGATGCTAAACTAATTAAAAAAATTGATAATTTTAAAAATGATTTAAAAAATATTAAAATAAGAGGTAAAACAATATTTGGCAGTGGTGGAATGAATACTAAAATAGAAGCCGCAAAAATCTGTAATTTATCAGGATGTAATATGGTTATAGCAAATGGATTACATTTAAATCCTTTAAGTCAAATTGATAAAAAAAAAAGATGTACTTGGTTTATTTCAAGAATATCAAAATTACATGCAAGAAAAAAATGGATTATTAGTTCAGTCTCACCTAAGGGCGAGCTAATAATTGATGAAGGTGCTAAAAAGGCATTAATTACCGGAAAAAGTTTATTGGCAGCTGGAATAAAAAAAGTTTCGGGAAATTTTAATAAGGGTGATCATATTAAAATTTTGGATAATAAACGTAAGGAATTTGGAAGAGGTCTTAGTTCTTTTTCATCTGATGAAATAAAAAAAATAATTGGTCGTCATTCAAATGAAATTGAAAAAATTTTAGGATATGTATCAAAATCTGAAGTAATTCATAAAGATGATATGGTGGAGATTTGATGAAAAATTTATTAACAAATATCGGAAAGAAATCAAAAAAAGCATTTTCTAGTCAACTTGATACAAGCAAAAAGAATAAAGTTTTAAAAGATTATTGTTCATTAATAAATAAAAATAGAAGATCTATTTTAAAAGCAAATAAAAAAGATGTTGAGAAGGCATATAAAAAGAAGTTTAAAAACAATCTTATAAAACGGTTAATTTTAAATGATAAAAAGATTTCAGACATTATTAACTCAATAAAGAAAATTATAAAGTTAAAAGATCCTACAAATGTAGTTTTAAAAAAATGGAAAAGACCCAATGGCTTGAATATTTCAAAAGTGTCAATTCCAATAGGTGTCATTGGAATGATTTATGAAAGTAGACCTAATGTTACATGTGATGTAGCATCATTGTGTTTTAAATCTGGAAATACTGTAATTTTAAAAGGTGGTTCAGAAGCATTTAATTCTAATCTCATTCTTTCAAAATTATTTAGAAAATCTCTAAAAAGAAATAAGGTAGATCAAAATTTTGTTCAATTTATTGAACTAAGAAATAGGAAAGTTGTTGATTTTTTATTAACTAAAATGAGTAGGTTCATTGATGTAATAATACCCAGGGGAGGAAAAAGTTTAGTTAAAAAAGTTCAAGATTTGTCAACCATACCAGTAATTGGTCATTTAGAGGGTCTTTGCCACTCTTATGTAGATAAAGATGCAAATCCAAGAATTGCTCAAAATGTAATCTATAATGCTAAATTAAGAAATACTGCTATTTGTGGTGCAACAGAAACTATTTTGCTACATAAAAATATTATTAAAAAATTTGGTATTTCAATATTAAAAAATTTAGAAAAAAATGGATGTAAAATTATAGGAGATAAAGAAATAAAAAAATCTTATAATAGAAAAATTATAAATGCATCAGAAAATGATTGGTCTAAAGAATACTTATCATCAATAGTATCTGTTAAATCTGTAAAAAATCTTGAAGAAGCAATAGCTCATATAAATAAGTATGGAACAATGCATACAGATTGTATCATTACTCAAAATAAAAAATCTGCTAAAAAATTTTTAAAAGAAGTAAAAAGTTCAATTGCAATGCATAATACATCGACTCAATTTGCAGATGGAGGGGAGTTTGGTTTTGGAGGTGAAGTAGGTATATCTACTAATATTCTTCCTCCGAGGGGGCCTGTTGGTTTAAATGAGCTTACTTCATATAAATATCAAATTACAAGTGCTGGAAAAACTAGAAAATAAATTGAATAAAAAAAAAAAAAAAATAGGAATACTTGGTGGAACTTTTGATCCAGCCCACAGAGGTCATTTAGCAATTTCTGTAGAAGCAATAAAAAGACTTAAGCTAAAAAAAATTATATGGGCAATAACAAAAAAAAATCCTTTTAAAAAAAAAAGCAATACATCACTTAATAAAAGGATCGAGAGTTGTAAAAAGGTTATAGGAAAAAATAGTTTGATTAAGGTTAAGTTTTATGAAGATATAATCAAATCGAACAAAACTATTGAATTAATTAAATACATTAATAGAAATAATAATAACAGAATCTACTTATTAATGGGGGCAGATAATTTAATTGCCTTTCATAAATGGCACAAATGGAAAACGATTTCACAAAAATGTGATATAATTGTTTTTGATCGCCATGGTTATAAAAGAAAATCATTAAATTCTGTGACATTTAAAAGACTAAATGACAAAAATCTGAAATTTATAGAGTTTAAAAAAGTCAATATTTCGTCTTCTCAATTAAGAAAAATTTGATAATCTTAAATTAATTAATGGACAATATTTCTAATCTTAAAAAAATCATAATTAAAACCCTGGATAATAATAAAGCTAAAGACATTATAAGTATTGATCTAAAAGATAAAAGTTCAATGGCCGATTATATGATTATTGCTAGTGGAACTTCCTCTAGACATATTCAATCATTATCCGAACAGGTGTTAGATAAATTAAAAGATAATGGTATCAAAGAGTCCAAAATTGAGGGTAAAGAGAGTAATGAATGGAAACTAGTGGATGGAATTGATCTAATTATTCATATCTTTCATCCAGATAAAAGAAAGTTTTATGAACTGGAAAAGATGTGGTCTGAGTTTATTCCAAAGGAAAAACTTATTATATGATAAAAAAAAAATTTATAGTCATATCTTTATTTTTTTATTTCATAATTATTAAAACTGCTATTTCAACTGAAAATGATGTTTATAAGAAAATTGATTTATTTGGAGAAGTTCTTGAAAAAATAAATAAAGAATACGTAGATGAGATTAATCAATCAGAAAGTATGGACTCCGCAATAAATGGTCTTCTTCAATCCTTGGATCCATATTCGGCTTATATGTCTCCAGAAATATTTAATGATATGCAAACTGAGACAAGTGGTGAGTTTGGGGGATTGGGTATTGAAGTTAGTATGGAGTCTGGAGTTGTAAAAGTTATTTCACCAATAGATGATACGCCAGCATCTAAAGCTGGAATTAAAGCTGGAGACTATATTGTAAAAATTAATGAAATCCAGGTTCAGGGAAAGACTTTAAGTGAAGCTGTAGATTTAATGAGGGGCCCAGTTGGCTCAGGAATTGAGTTGACTGTAAGAAGAAGAGGAGAAAAAAAAGCTTTAAAATTTTATATTGTAAGGGAAATTATTCAAATTCAATCTGTAAAAGCTGATCTTCTGGAAAAAAATATTGGCTATTTAAGACTAACTTCTTTTAATGAAAATAGTGGCAAACAAATAGAAAAAGAAATTAAAAAATTAGAAAAAAATAAAAATGTTAGATCATATATTTTAGATTTAAGAAATAACCCAGGGGGTCTTCTTTCTCAAGCAATAAGGATTTCTGACTTATTTTTAAATAATGGAGAAATTGTCTCTACAAAAAGCAGAAAACCTTCTGAGAATAGAAAATGGTTTGCTAATAAAGGTGATTTAACAAATGGGAAAGCTTTGATTGTATTAATTAATTATGGATCTGCTTCAGCATCTGAAATTGTAGCAGGTGCTCTTAAAGACCATAAAAGAGCAATTTTGTTAGGTGAAAATAGTTATGGCAAAGGATCTGTGCAGTCGATAATACCTCTAAAGAATGATGGGGCCATCAGATTAACTGTAGCCAAATATTATTTACCTTCAGGTAAATCAATTTCTGAGGTCGGTGTATCTCCAGATATTGAGGTTATTGAAGAAAACGATGAATTTAAAATTAAAACTAAAACGGATAACCAATTAAATTACGCTATTAAATTACTTAATGGTTGAAGCAGAAAATAGATTTAGAAATTTACCTCTTAGAAATGGAGTGGGCATAATTGTTTTAAATAAAGAAAATAAAGTTTTTGTAGCTAAAAGAATAGATAATCCAAAAAATTTTTGGCAAATGCCTCAAGGGGGAGTTGATGATGGAGAAGATTTTTTGTCAGCTGCTTACAGAGAATTAGAGGAAGAAACAAGTATTAAAAACGTAAAACTTATTCAAGAAATTGAGGGTACAATAACTTATGAACTTCCAAAACATTTGTTAGGTATAATTTGGAAAGGCAAATTCAAAGGTCAGAAGCAAAAATTGTTTTTAATGAGATATCTTGGAAATGATAATGAAATAAACATAAAAACTAACAAAGCTGAATTTTTAGATTGGAAGTGGATAGATTTAGATATGCTAACTGAAGTGGTTGTAGATTTTAAACTCCATGTTTATAAAGAACTTAAAGAAAAAGTTAAAAAAATTATTAATTAAGAGATTTTAATACATCAATTTTTTGGTCAATCAAATATTTTGATTGATCACTAATGTTTGATTTATTAGCTTCTTCTTCAGCAATTCTTAAAAGATTTTGTAATTTATCTTTATGTATTTCTTTTAAATTAAAAATAGAACTCGTTAAGATCGACAAATCATTATTTTTAAATTCAACTATACCATCCTCTAAATAAAATTTTTCTTCTCCCGATTTTGCATTTATTTTTAATAGTCCTGGTTTCAAAAAAGAAATGAAAGGAATGTGATCCCTCAAAATACCCATTTCACCCTCAAAAGCTGGAATGATTACCTCTAAAACATCTTCTTTTATAAAAAAAGATCTTTCAGGATTTACTATTTCTACTTTAAATTCTTCACTCATTATTTGGCTAAGGTTTCTTTAGTCATTTTTTCAGCTTTTTCTATAGCTTCCTCTATTGTACCAACCATATAAAAAGCTGCCTCAGGTAAATGGTCATACTCACCTTTGCAAATAGAATCGAAGCCTTTAATTGTTGACTCTAGATCTACAAGTTTACCAGGTGATCCAGTGAAGACCTCAGCAACAAAAAACGGTTGAGACAAAAATCTCTGAATTTTTCTAGCTCTAGCTACAACAAGCTTGTCTTCTTCTGACAGCTCATCCATACCTAAAATAGCTATAATATCTTGCAAAGATTTATAAGTTTGTAAAATTTTTTGAACCTCGCGCGCAACTCTATAATGTTCATCCCCGACTATTCTTGGGTCTAGAATTCTTGAAGTAGAGTCTAATGGATCAACAGCAGGATAAATACCTATCTCTGCAATTTGTCTTGAAAGTACAGTAGTAGCATCTAAATGCGCAAAAGAAGTTGCAGGGGCAGGATCAGTTAAATCATCAGCTGGAACATAAATAGCTTGTACAGATGTTATTGAACCTTTATTTGTTGTTGTAATTCTTTCTTGTAAATTTCCCATATCAGTTGCTAAAGTTGGTTGATATCCAACTGCTGATGGTATTCTTCCTAAAAGAGCGGATACTTCTGACCCAGCTTGAGTAAATCTAAAAATATTATCAACAAAAAATAAAACATCTTGACCTTCTTGATCTCGAAAATATTCCGCAACAGTTAACCCTGTAAGTGCTACCCTAGCTCTAGCTCCAGGAGGTTCATTCATTTGTCCATAAACTAATGCCGCTTTAGATCCTGGGCCATCAGTTTTGATTACTCCAGATTCTATCATTTCATGGTATAAATCATTTCCTTCTCTTGTTCTTTCTCCAACTCCTGCAAAAACAGAAAATCCTCCATGTGCTTTTGCAACATTGTTTATCAATTCCATAATTAAAACTGTTTTTCCTACGCCAGCTCCACCAAATAAACCAATTTTTCCACCTTTTGCATATGGAGCTAATAAATCAATAACTTTTATTCCTGTAACGAGAATTTCTGTTTCTGTAGACTGATCATTAAATTCAGGTGATGGTCTATGAATTGGCCAACTCTCCTTTGCTTTTACTTCACCTTTTTCATCTATTGGCTCACCAACTACATTGATAATTCTTCCTAAGGTTTCAGGTCCAACCGGGACCCTAATTGGAGCTTTTGTATTAACAACTTCATCACCCCTCTTTAATCCCTCTGTAGCATCCATTGCAATAGTTCTTGCTGTTGACTCTCCAAGATGTTGTGCAACTTCTAAAACTAATCTATTACCACTATTTTTGCACTCTAAAGCTGTTAAAATTTCAGGCAGTTCTCCCTCAAATTTTACATCTACTACTGCTCCAATAACTTGTGTGATTATTCCTTTGCTCATAATTACAAACTTTCTGCTCCTGATATAATTTCAATTAATTCTTTAGTTATTGCAGCCTGACGACTTCGATTGTACTCAATAGTAAGCTTATCAACCATTTCACCTGCATTACGAGT